>Ga0315314_1001218_pt1 | contig 23918 bp, 19 predicted proteins | sample TDP9_MG_FD_203631 | JGI IMG/M metagenome (GOLD analysis project Ga0315314, IMG submission 203631) | Freshwater sediment microbial communities from Lake Towuti, South Sulawesi, Indonesia - TDP9 | ecosystem: Environmental > Aquatic > Freshwater > Lake > Sediment | place: Indonesia: South Sulawesi... | reverse complement strand
TGAATCTGCTTGGCCTTCATCAGGAATTACCTTCCTGAGCCGATCTGAAAGAGCCATAAATGGCCTCCAGGTCGGGCGAAGGACGATTTCCCTTCCCAGAGTAGAGGATCAAGGGGGGCAAGACCTTCAGTCCCTCCCTCCCTTCCTTGCGCGCCGAAACCAGGGCGAACTTCGCCTCCGATCCGAAAAAGGAATGAACCAGGCGCAGAGATTTGGGCTCCAGATGCGCCTGGCGCACGCAAGCCATCAGCGGGACCAAGCCATTTGCATGATAGATCAAGGAGAGCGTCCCCTTCGCCTTGAGGACCCAAACCGCAGCTTTCACCAGGGACTCCAATCTCCCTTGCGGTCCGTGCTTGGCTAAGGAGACCTCGCCTCGGGGACTTACCCTCCCCGACCCCACCGATCGATAGGGAGGATTGGCAAAGACCAGATCGAAGGAGTGGGAAGGGAAGAGGGAGGGCACATTCCTCCAATCCTCTGCCAACACAAAGATCCTGCCCTCCAGGCCATTGATGATCACCGACCTTTGGGCCTGGCTGGCCAGGCCCTCCTGGATCTCGATGCCCGTGATTTTCAGATCCTCCCTCCTCTTGGCCAGGAGGAGGGAGGCCGCCCCGTTCCCCATCCCCAGTTCCAGGGCCGATCGGCCGGGAAACGAGGAGACGAAGTGGGACAGGAGCACCGCATCCAGGGAATAGCGATAACCCTTCCGGCCCTGAATGATGCGATAACCAGAGCTAATCAGCTCTTCCAGCCGCTCCCCTGGCTGCAGGATGCTGTCCGCGTTCAGGTCATTCTCGGGAAGCGGTCTCTTTGCCGCTTCCCCCTCAGGTAGACTGTTCGACCAAATCGCCTCTCGCAGATACCCTCGGACAGGCCGAGGCACTTTCTCTCGCGGGTCCGGCCGGCTCCCGGCGCGAAAAAACAATTTGCCCGCCAGCCATAGCCGGAGAACTCAAAGCGGCTATTAAAAGAGCCCCACCACCCTTCCCTGCTCATCGATATCGATAAAGGTCCCTGCCGGCACCGAGGGCAGGCCGGGCATGGTACGCATCTCCCCTAAGAGGGGATAGAGGAATCCGGCCCCCACCGAGGCGTTGACATCCCGGATGGGGATGCGGTAGTTGCGAGGCCGCCCCTTCACGGAGGGGTCATGAGAGAGGGAGAGATGGGTCTTGGCCATGTTGATGGGGAGCTTATCGAAGCCCATCTCGGTATACATCTTGATCTTCCTCTCTGCGGCCGGCAGATAATCCACCCCATCCGCTCCGTAGATCTTGGTGGCGATGGTCTCGATCTTCTGCTTGATGGAGGCCTCCAGGGGATAGAGGAACTGAAATTGGGAGGGCTTCTCGCAGGCCTTCACTACTGCCTCTGCTAATTCGGTGCCGCCCTTGCCTCCCTTGGCCCAGACCTCCAGGGGAACCGCATCCTCCGCTCCATAGCCCTTCGCCCTTTGGCGAATGAATTCGATCTCCTTGTCCGTATCCGTAGTGAAGCGATTGATGGCCACTACCACCGGGACCCCAAATAGCCTTACATTCTCTACATGCTTCTCCAGGTTCTCCAGGCCCTTCTCCAAAGCGGAGAAGTTCTCTTCGATAAGCTCCTTGGGCAAATCCTTCCCGGCGATGACCTTTCCCGCTCCCCCATGCATCTTCAGGGCGCGCACGGTGCTGGTGAGGATCACCGCATTGGGCTGAAGCCCACTATAGCGGCATTTGATGTTCATGAACTTCTCGCACCCACAGTCCGCACCGAAGCCCGCCTCAGTGACCACATAGTCCGCCAGTTTCAAGGCAATCTGATCGGCGATGATAGAGTTATTGCCATGAGCGATGTTGGCGAAGGGTCCCGCGTGGACGAAGACCGGGGTGTGTTCCAGGGTCTGCATCAGGTTGGGCTTGATGGCATCCTTCAGGAGGACGGTCATGGACCCCGCACACTTGAGATCCTCCGCGGTCACTGGCTTTCCATCGTAGGTAACCCCTATCACAATGCGCGCCAGGCGCTTCCTGAGATCGAAGAGGTCGGTGGTGAGAGCCAGGATTGCCATTACCTCCGAGGCCACGGAGATGTCAAATCCGCTCTCCCGGGGATAGCCATTTTCCGAGCCCCCCAAGCCGACCACGATCTGGCGCAGCGCCCGATCGCTCACATCGACCACTCGCCTCCAGGTCACGCTCAAGGGATCGATCTTCAGCTTATTGCCGTGGAGGATATGGGCATCCACGAAGGCAGACAAGAGATTGTGGGCGATACTCACCGCATGCACATCCCCCGTGAGATGGAGATTGAAGTCCTCCATGGGAACCACCTGGGAATATCCGCCCCCAGCAGCACCCCCTTTGATGCCGAAAACCGGCCCCAGAGAGGGCTGACGGAGAGTGGTGAAGACCTTCTTCCCGATGACCGCCATGGCCTGAGATACCCCGATGGTGGTCACCGTCTTGCCCTCCCCGAGTGGGGTGGGGGTGATGGCGGTTACAACGATATATTTCCCATTGGGTCGTTTCTGGAAACGCTTCAGCACCTCCAGGGAGACCTTGGCCTTATACTTGCCATAGTATTCCAGATCGTCTTCTTCCAGGCCAACCGATTTCGCAATCTCCATGATGGGCTTCATCTTTGCCTGCTGGGCGATCTCGATGTCCTTCAGCATCCTGCGCGCTCCTTTCTAATGGGAGAATGAATGGTGGGGATCGAGGGCGGTTGCCCTGTAAATCCCAGTAAATTTAGTCTCCCCTCCCCTCCTTGTCAAGACAAATCCATGGGGGCAGAGGGCCTGATCTGGCTCTAATCCAGATGATAAGGGTCGATCTCCACCCGCACGACCACCCCTCTCTTGGCAGGAGAGCCTTCGAACTCAGCCAAAGCCTGATCCAGGCGTTTAATCAGCACGGGCCTTTCCCCTTTGAACAGGATCCTCCAACGAAACCTCCCCTTCAAGCGATAGAGGGGAGAGGGGGCAGGCCCCTCCAGCTGCGCGGATCCCGCTTTGGTCTGCAGAAGGGAGGCCAGGGCCAGGGCCGCCCTCTCCGCCCTCTCCTCGCTGGCTGCGTTGACCTCAAGGTGAGCCAAATGAACGAAGGGGGGAAGAGAGAGAGCCTGCCGGGAGGAGATCTCTCTTCGGTAGAAGAAGAGGTAGTCTTGTCCCTGGAAGGCCTGCAGAACATAATGGCCAGGATGGTAGGTCTGAACCAGGATCTGGGCCGGCGGGGAACCATTTCCCCTCCGTTGATGGATCATCTCCATCAAGAGGGAGAAGAGTCGCTCCCCCGCTCGAAAATCGGGCAGGCTGAGGAGATTATCGGCAAACAGCACACCGATCAGGGAGGCTCGATGAAACTGGGGCGTCCTCAGGATCATCTGGGTCCCCACCATGACCTCTGCGTCGGTTTGGCTCAAGGGAGAGATCGGAGCCCGCGCTCCAGACCTGGGGGTCAAGGTATCCCGGTCGATGCGCACCACTGGCACTTTGGGAAAAAGTCGGCTCACCTCCTCCTCCACCTGCTGGGTCCCCGGCCCCAGGTAGCCGATCATTACACCCCTGCAGTTGGGACAGCGATCAGGTGGGGCCTCCTCCTTCCCACAATAATGGCAGAGCAACCTCCTCCTGGCCCGGTGGAGCACAAAGGGAACCGAGCATTTGGGACACTGGAGGCGAAAGCCACACTCCCGGCAGAGGAGGTGGGTGAAGTAGCCGCGGCGATTGAGCAGGAGAACCACCGTCTTTGAGGCGGCCAGGCTCTTCTCCATCGCTTCCTGCAAGGGTAAAGAGAGGAGGGGCCTTCTCCCCTTCTCCGGAGACTCCATCCTCATATCCACCAGCCGGATGCGAATGGGATCCGCCTGCACTTCCGCCGCAACCTGCAACAGTTGGTATTCGCCCCGCTCGGCCCGATAGAAGCTCTCCACCGAGGGAGTGGCCGAGGCCAACAGCAGGGGAATCTTTAGCATCTGAGCCCGAAGAAGGGCCACCTCTCGGGCGTGATAGCGGGGTCCCTCCTCCTGTTTATAGGAAGGGTCCTGTTCCTCATCGATGAGGATGAGACCCAGTCGGGGATGAGGGGTGAAGACTGCGGAACGAGTCCCGATCGCAATGGGGGCCCTTCCCTCCTGGACCCTTCTCCACTGGTTCTCTCGATCCTTAGCCGACAAGCCACTATGAAGGTAGGCGATCTGGGTTCCATGAAGAGAGCGAAGATCTTCTACCCAGAAGGAGGCGGCATCGATCTCCGGGACCAACAACAGCGCTCCCTTCCCCGATCTGAGGAGGAGATCGAAGAGCCTCCGGTACCAGTGGGTCCTCTGCCTCCGCGACCCCCCAAAGAGCAGGAAAGCGCCGTAGGCAGGCTTCTCGATGAAGGATCGGAGGGGCAGTAGCTCCTCCGGCAGATCCTCCCCCTTGGGAGGGAGAATCGATCCCGGCTCAGGGGGCGAGATACCACCGGCTCCGGCCTGATCCGCCCGCCGAGCCCTCACCGGAACCATCTGGCGAACCAAAACGCCCCTCCTCTGCAGCTTCGCCAGGACGGCGCCAAGATCCGTTGCGCCCACCCTCCGCCGCAGTTGATCCGAACTCAAGGAGGAGGGAAAGGCGGCCCTCAAGACTTCCCATATTCTCCCCTCCAGGGGCGACAGGGAGGGGGGAGGAATTGCCTGATCGGAGGAGAGCTGATAGACCCAGCGGCTACGGCTTTTGATGGTGGGAGGCAGCGCCAACTTGATCACCTCCCCCCAGGGGGCCAGGCACTCCTGGGCGACCTTCTTGGTCAGGGCCAGGAGGTGAGCATCGAGGGAGGGCTCCTCCCCCAAGACCTCCTGGATCTCTTTGAGGGGGATGGAGGGGGACTTTTCGGTTAGGCCCACAATGTGGCCGATCACCAGGCGTCGGCCCAGGGGAACCAAAACCCTCCTGCCCAGGGAGATGGCTTCCTGCAGCGAGGGGGGAATGCGATAGAAAAAGAGCTTGTCGGCGGCCAAGCTGACCGCTACCTGGGCATATTGCTCTCGATTTTCCATGGGCCTTGCCAAAAGAGCGGGGTGTTAAGAGGAGGAAGAACTGGTTAGCCTTCGAACTTCTTGCTTCAACATCTTCATATCCTCCCAGACCTTCTTCTTCTCCGCTGGGTTCCGTAAGAGATAGGCGGGATGGAAGGTGGCGAGGAGGGGGATCTCCTGGAAGGAATGAAACCGGCCCCGCAGGGCCGAGATGGGAGAGGAGGTCTGAAGAAGGGTCTGGGCTGCGAAGGTTCCCAGGGCGCAGATCAGCTTCGGGGAGATGGCCTTAAGCTGGGCGATCAGGAAGGGCTTACACGATTCGATCTCATCGGGTTGGGGGTTGCGGTTCTGGGGGGGACGGCATTTGATGATGTTACAGATATAGACCTGCTCTCGTTTCAGGTCGATCGATTCGATGATTCGGGTCAGAAGCTGGCCGGCAGCGCCCACAAAGGGCTCCCCAGCTTCATCTTCCTCCGCTCCTGGCCCCTCCCCCACCAAGACCAGCTCCGCTCTCTCGTCTCCGCTACCAAAGACGATTCTCTTCCGGCCTCGCCAGAGCTTGCAGCGACGGCAGTCCCCCATCCATCTCTTGATCCCTTCCAGATCGGGGGAAGCAGGGAGGGGCCCAGTCCCTTCCGCAAGAGGAAGGTTCAGGCTCAAAAGTCCGCTCTTCTTCTGCCAGGCAAGATAGCCCTTGAAGTCCCTTAAGATCTCCAGAAGTTCGCTCTCGGCAGACCCTCTCACCCTTTCCCCCTCTTCCCTTTGCCAGGGCGCCCCCGGCTCCCCTTCATCAGCTGTATCGCTCGATCCAGGACGATCTCTGCCACCTCTGCCTTGGGCAGGAGGGGAAATTCCTCGACCTTGCCTTCCCGATCGATCAACTTCACCTGGTTCGCCTCCTGGCCGAACCCACCCTCGCTCTGCCGGATATCATTCACCACGATCAGGTCCAGCTTCTTCTTCCAGAGCTTTCGCTTAGCATTCTCCAGAAGATCCTCCATCTCCGCGGCGAAGCCGATCAGGATCCTCCTGCCCTTCTTCTCGCCGATCTCCTGCAGGATATCGGGGGTCCGCTCCAACTCCAGGGAGAGCCTTTGCCTTTCCTTCTTGATCTTGGAGGGGGCGAGCTGACTGGGCCGATAATCCCCTACCGCCGCTGCCTTGATCACCACATCCGCCTGCGACAGGTGCTTCAGCATCGCTCTCCGCATCTCCTCCGCCGACCCCACGCCCTCCACCTGAACCCCGAACGGGGGGAGGAGCGAAGTGGGGCCCGAGACCAGGATCACCCGGGCACCCCTGGCCTGGGCGGCCGCTGCCACGGCATAGCCCATCTTTCCCGAGGAGGGATTGGAGAGGAAACGGACCGGGTCCAAAAATTCTCGGGTGGGACCAGCGCTAACCAGAACGGTCCTGCCTTTCAGCTCCCTTCCTCTTCCCAGGATTTTTTCCGCTGCTCTCACGATCTGTCCGATCTCCGCCAGTCGCCCCTTTCCCACCTGGCCCGAGGCCAGCTCCCCAGTCTCGGGCTCAACGAACTGGACCCCCAGGGCCTTCAGGCGCGCCACATTGGACTGAGTACAGGGATGCGCCAGCATCCTGTGATCCATAGCCGGGGCGATGAGGACGGGACATCGTATGGAGAGAAAAAAGGTAGAGAGGAAATCATCGGCGATCCCGGCGGCGAATTTTCCGATGATGTTGGCCGTGGCAGGGGCTACCAGGAGGAGATCCGCCTCCTCCGCCAAAGAGACATGCTCGATTCGGACATCCGTCCCCCACTCCCACTCTTCAAACAGGTCCCGGATGACGGGCCGCCCGGATAGGGCCTGAAAGGTCAGATGACTCACAAAATACTGGGCGGCTTTGGTCAGGACGCAGGTGACCCTGGCCCCCTTCTTGACCAAATGACGCAGAAGTTCGGCTGCCTTGTAGGCGGCAATGCTTCCGGTGACTCCTAAAACGACCCCTTTACCTTTCATCTTCTCCGTTGCATCCCTATGGACTCTGCGGCCCAGTCCTCAATAGGGGGAAAAAAGCCCTTTCAAGGCAAAGATCGCCAGGGCAAGCAGGATGGCTAGCAGAAGGATCAGGATCCAGCGATAGAGGCGGAGGTATTTGAGGATGACCTGCTTCTTATCCTCCGTATTGAGAGGGCGCGCCATCTTTTTCATGAAGGAGAGGATGGAGGCCGGAAAGGAGACGACCTCTTCCTTCTTGCGTAACATGAGCTCCTCCGTCCCCAAGGGCGTCTTCCCCCCGCAATATTCACATTCTACCACAGCCTCATTCCCCTTCTCCAGATAGACACTTCCCTTGCAAAGAGGACATTGACCTAAGAGGGGGTTTTCCAGGGATTCGGCAACCGACCTCTCCACCTTTTCCCAATGAAAGAATAGGTCCAGCTGGCTGATTTGAATGCCCACTGGCCTTACCGGAAGCGAGGGGGAAGAGGCACCTGCCGTTTCGATCAAGAGGTGGCCCTCCGGAGAGAAACGAATCTCCAGGGGGGCCTTACAATCGGCACAGGGAACGATAACGGCAGCTGGACGAACCAGATCCAGGGGCGCCCCGCATTTCTTGCACTTCTTGACCTGTAACATGGAATGGACCCCTCAGTTGAGAAAGACGGCCAACAGTTGTTTTCCTCGGAGGCCGAATCGGCTGGCCACTGGCTCACATTTGGTGGAGAAAAGGCAGAATACCTTTCCCTTGATCTGATCCCTATATTCGGAGAGGACATAGTAGTTGGCCTGCCCTTTCGCCAAGATCAAGGTTGCCTTTTCCAGTTCCTCCGCCAATTCCGAGGACATTTCCCGAAAGGAGATCCCCAAAGTATCGGGTCCGGACAGGATCATCTGGTCGGAGATTCTGTGAAGGCCGACCGCCAGGCCATCCTCATAGGTAGCATCGGAGGTGATCGCTCCTCCCCGCAAGGCGGAGACGACCGGGCCAGAAGATCCCCGGATCTCCTCAATGAGTGCGCCATCCAGGGCAAGCTCTCCCACATTATCATGAAGGTAGAGGATCCTCTCCGCGCCGTGAATCTGTTCGTAGAGCAACAAAAGCTCATCCCTTGCCAACCCTTTGCCGAGATAGGAGGAGAGATATTCCTTCGCCGTCTCGGCTCTGAAGGCATAGCCGGCTCCCGCGCTTCGAGAATCTAATGCATTCCCGGCCAATGCCCAGGCTGCGAAATGGCGGAAGCGAGAAAAACCCTCCAGTTGATCTCCCTGGGATCGAAGCTCTCTTGCCATCTCCATCCCGATCTCATTCAGCCTCTTTCGCCTCTCGCAGAAGGGAACCTCTAATCCCAGCCTCCTCTTCAGCAGGCGGTGAAGCTCAGTAATATGATAAGAAGGGGGCTGAGAGAAATCAAGATGCTCCGCGAGGTGGCGAAGGATGAGGGCCAGGATCTCCTGTCGGGCTGCCATCCCCTCGCAGAGCAGCTCCGCCGCCTGAGAGATATCGTCGATGAAGCAGGGGAGGCATTGCCGCTGGGTCAACATCCTAAGGTCGAACGAAATGATTGAGGGGGCGGCGACCCTTCCCCAACCTGAAGGAGTTGCGGATGCTGGACAGGAGGTAGCGGTGGGCCGCCTCGATCGCTTCCCTCACATCTTGCCCCTTGGCCAACCCTGCCGTGATGGCGGCCGACATGGTACATCCGATGCCATGAAAGCCTTCCCCCGGAATTCGCAGCGTATCCTTCACCTCCATCTTGGAGCCATCGTAGATGACATCAAAGACATGCGTCCCTGGCAAATGGCCACCCTTCAGCAGGACATACTCCGGACCGAATTCCTTGATCCTCTTTGCCGCTTCCTTCATGGAAGCCAGATCGGAAATGGGTTCTCCGCAGAGAGTGGCCGCCTCCTCCAGATTGGGGGTAACCACCCGGGCAATGGGGAAGAGCAAGGTCTTCAAAGCCTCCAGGGCATCCCCTTCCAGTAAGGCTTCACCCGTTCCCGCCTTGATCAAGGGGTCGACTACGATCTTCTTGGTCCCGAATTCATCCAAGACCTGGGTGACGATCTCAATCGTCTCCCGCTTGAAGAGCATCCCCGTCTTGGCGGTATCGACCCCGATATCTCCCAGCACAGAGATCAGTTGAGCCGCTACCAAGTCAGGGGGCAATGGCTCGATCCTCTGGAGGCCCACGGTGTTTTGGGCGGTAATCGCGGTCACCACCGACATCCCATAAACCCCAAAGGTAGTGAAGGTCTTCAGATCAGCCTGGATGCCCGCACCACCCCCCGAATCGGAACCTGCAATCGTCAGCGCCCGACGCATTCGGATGCCTCCTTGAGTGCCGAGATCCCCGGTAGCAATCTGCGCGCCATCTTTAAACCAGCCCGAAGAAGGCCTTGATCTTTTCCAGGATGCTCTGGCAGCTCTCTTGTATGATCTTCTCCCTCGGCTTGCCCTTGGCCATCTCCTGATCCAGTTCCAGTCTTCGCTTCGCCAGGATCTCGCTCAAGGCATGCGCGATCATGGGATTGGCCGTGAGGATATCCTGAAAGCCCTCCTTGTCCAATACCAAAAACTCGCAGTCGGTGACGGCAGTAATATTGGCCGAGCGAGCCTCTCCGGTCAAAAGCGACATCTCCCCGAAGATATTTCCTTTGCCCAAACGGGCTATGATTCTGCGACCTTCCAGGCGATCCCCGAGGCTCACCTCCACCTCGCCCTCCTTGATCACGAAGAAAGAATCCCCGGGGGCACCTTGCCGTAACACCATCTCCTGGCCAGAATATCGCTCCACGCGGACCTGGCTGGCGACCCGTTCCAGCTCCGAGGAGTTGAGAGGGGAGAAGATCTCGATTCCGCGGAGGGATTGCAGGATCTCTTGGATGGTCCTGGACTTTTGATCCGCCTGAGCTCGCTGCGAGAAGGGATGCAGATAGAGGTGCTGGGTCGGGAAGGGGATATAGATGCCGGCCCGGTCCAACCGATACCAGAGGATCTTGAGGAATTCTCCCTCGATCGCGATGAACCGGGAGAAGTCCGAGATCCAGAACCGGATCTCATATTCCACGCTGAAGTTCCCATATTGAAGTGCCCGTACCTGCGGGGGCAGCTGCGACAAGATCCCCCTCGTGTCCCTGGCCGTCTCTTGGACCACCTCAAAAACCCGCGTGGGAGGGACCCCATAGGGCAATCCGACTTTGATCACCCGGGCATGGGGAACCTGGGGCCGGGAGTAATTGATGATCATCTCTCGGGAGATCGATCCGTTCGGGATGATGACGAAGTTATCCTCTGGAGTCTGGAGCTTGATGGTGCGCCAGCTCATCTCGGCCACCCTGCCCATTTGATCGCGGATTGATACCCAATCCCCCACCTCAAAGGATTTTTCCCAGTGCAGCGCCAACCCGGAGAAGAGGTTTCCCAGGATGTCCTGCAGGGCAAGGCCGATGACCATGGTGAGCACAGCCGAGGTGGCCAGAATGGGAGTCAGGTTGACCCGAAGGACATAATGGAGGATGAGAAACAGGGAGAGCAGATAGAGGAAAAAGGAGAGGACATTTCCCAGGATGGCGGGAGGCTTCATCCCCTTCCAATGGGCCAGGAAGAAATCGATCACCACCATCTCCAGCAGCTTCACAGCCAGATAAGCACCGGCGACCAGGATGAAGACCCGAATGGCCAGGCTTAGCGACGGGCCCGTCGTCAGGGAGGAGTGGTGGAGGAAGAAGGAGAGGAGAAGGGAAAAGGCGAAGAGCCCAGCGGGAATTCTCACCTTCGCCAGGGTGGAAATCCGACGCAGGAGGCGAAGGAAAAGGAAGATAAGGCCGGTCAGGACCAGGAAGGTCAACAGGGCCAGGAGGAAGATCTTGGGATCGAATTCACGAAGGAGATGGGAGAACATGGTGGACGACCTGGTTAGGGGGTCTGCCCTCATAAAGGATCTTATAGATCTGATACGATCTCAGCACCCTCTTCACATAGGCATGGGTCTCCGCATAGGGGATGGCCTCGATGAATTCGTCATCCTCCAGATTCGGCGACCTGGCCAGCCACTTCTTCACTGCCTGGGGTCCCGCATTATAAGAGGCCAGAGCCAGTGTCAGGTTTCCCTGATACTCCTGCAGTAGATCGGCCAGATACTGGGCACCCAACCGGATGTTGAGGTCCGGCTGGAAAAGGCCTGCACACCGCAGATGAGAGGACTCTCCCAGCCCCTTCGCGACCAGCGATGCAGTGGAGGGCATCAGTTGCATCAGGCCCTTTGCCCCGGCCTCGGAGATGCAATCGGCGGAGAAGGAGCTCTCCTCCCGCATGACTGCCAGGACCAGGTAGGGGTCGACGGCAGAAACCTTTTCGGGAATCTGGACGATCTCCCAGTATCCCAGCGGATAATAGTACTTGACGCTCTGCCAGAGATCGGAATCCCCACCGTTTGACCAGGAGGAGGGCAGGTGTCTCCTGGCCCATCCCAACGCCTTGTCCGGTCTGCCCATCCTCAGGGAATGGGAACAGGCCTCCCGCACCAGGTCCAGATCGCCGGGAGAAAGGGAAATGGCCTCCCCATATTCGGCCAGGGCCTCCTCATCGAGGCCCATTCCCGCCAGTTCCCGGGCCCTCTCGAGGAAGGCAGCGCAGGCTGGATCAGACGGGAGAGGCAAAGGAGACTCAGAGGGCAGAGGGCTCCTGGGCTTAAGATCCTCCTGGTCCCTTTGAATCGCCCACGGCTCAAAGGCCTCGATACCAGCCAAACGGTGAAGGGCTCGGAAGAAGTAGTAAGTATAAGGTCCGGTGGAGAGCATCGATTGATACCAAATGGACGCCGCGGCAGGACAGTCCATCCTTTCCAGAGTCCGACCCATCCAGTAAAGCCATTGGCTCGTTTCCGGTGATCCTTGGCGACGGGCATACAGGGCGTGGAAATCCCCCCAAGCCGAAAGCAAATCCCCTCCCCGATAGGAAGCCCAACCCCGGCGCCATAGTGCCCTCTCCCATAGTTCACTTCCCGGATACTCCTGGATGAGCCGACCATAGGTATCCCGTGCCTGGAGGAAATCGCCCTCCCCCTCCTCATCCAGACCCAGATGAAACCAGGCATCGTCCGCCCAGGGGCCACGGGGAAAACGGCAGGTAAGCAACAGCAGAGAAAACCGCCCTTCCTCCCGATTTCCCAGCCGCAGATGGCTTCGGCCCATCCAGTAGAGGGATTCCTCCGCCATCGGCCCTGCTCCCGACTCCCCGATGGGCGAAAGGAGCCTCAGTGCTCCCTCGTAGTCGCGGGCGCGAAAGGAGGCCATCCCCGCATGGAAGGCAGCCCTTCCCGCTTCCTCTTCGGCGGCAGAGGGATCTCCCGAAAGCCTCCTAAATTCTTCGGCTGCCCTCTGATATTCCCTGGCCGAGAACAGGGCAAGAGCCCTCCGAAAACGCTGGTTCCAATCGAGATGCAGGGGAGGGGCAATCTTTCTCCAGATAGACTTCGCGACTTTAGCCTCCGCGCTCCTGGGATTCTCCAGTTCGACTTGGAGGAGAAGCGAGGCTGCCGTTCTGCTCTGTCCCTGGTGGAGGGCCACCTTGGCCAAGCAGAGGCGGGCCTGATTCGATTGGGATGACCGGGGGAAGTCTTGGAGGAAGCCTCGGTATGCCTTCTCCGCCTCCGAAAAATCCTGAGCGCCCAGATAGGCATCCCCTAAGCGTAGCCGGGCCAGCTCCTTCCATCGGCTCCTACTGGAAAGGGCCAAGAGTCTCTTCAGAGCCTCAATCGCCGCGGCATATTCACCTTGCTGAAGCTGTGATTCTGCCAGGAAGAAGAGGGAATAATCGAGAAGCTCCGGATAGGAGGCAGAGGCCCGTTGCAGATGGATCTGGGCCTCTTTCCATCTTTTCTCCTTTGCCCACAGGATGCCCAGCAGGAAATCTACCTTTCCAGAGAGGGAGGATAAAGGTCCCTCCTCCTCTAAGCTCCGCAGGGTTTCGATGGCGCTCAGTCGCTTGCCGGCAGACAAAAGGCTCGCCGCGCTCTGAAAGGGATCCTCCGGGCTGGCCCAGGCAAGCCCTTCCAGAAAAGCCACGATCAAGAGAGAGACAGCGATAGCCAATCGACTCCTGTGATTCACTCCGCGATCCTCTCCCCACATTGACTGCAGAATTTCGTCCCCTCCGGAAGCTTCGCTCCGCATTTTGGGCAGGTCAAGCCCTCCCCCACCTTCTTGCCGCAGACCATGCAGTACTTGGCCTCGGGAGGAAGATCCTTTCCACAGTGAAGGCACTTGCTGACGACCACCATCTGGTGGCCGCAATTCTGGCAGAACCGGGCATTCAGGGGGACCTCCGCATGACATTTGGGACAATTGACTACCCCCCGGGCGGAGATCTTCTCCGGAGCCGCATCCTCCTCCTTCAACACCTTGAAGAGCATACCGGGCACCATCATTCCCAGGCCCGCTCCTACTCCCAGGCCCATCCCTGCCGCCGCACCCCCAGCGGCAGCCGAATCGGGGGCTGTCGCTGCATCTCCCATGGCCTTGGCCGCTTTGAACTTGAAAAAGGCATTCAAATCCCCGACCGCTGCCATGCTGCTTCTCTCATCGATCATCCGTTGCACATCCTCCGGAGGAGTAACGGCATTGATGAAGAAATCGATCAGCTCCATGCCATAGCGATGGAAGTCATCTGCCAGGCGCACTTTGGTCGCTACACCCAGTTCGTCGTAATTCTTGGGAAGCTCATAGATGGAGTCCAGGGTCTCTCCCAAGAGGTCATTCAGCCGGGAAACGATGACATCCCTCAGATATCCCTCAATATCGGCAGTGGCATAGATTCCCTTGGTTCCCACCAGGGTATTGATGAAGAGCAGGGGTTGATTGATCCTCATGGTGTAATTGCCATGGGCACGCAGGCGAATGACGCCCAATTCTTTGTCTTTGAAGGCCACCGGGTCCTTGGTCCCCCATTTGAGATGGGAGAAGACCTTCAAATTCGTGAAATAGACCTCGGCCCGGAAGGGACTGGTGAAGCCCCAAGGCAGACTGAGCAGCTTGGTCAACAGAGGGAGGTTCAAGGTAGTCAGGGTGTGCCGCCCTACTCCGAGCACATCCAGGCCCTTGCCATCCCGGAAGAAGACGGCTGCCTGATTCTCTCTCACGATCAGCTGCGCTCCCATCTTGATCTCCGCGGAGCCCTCCTCCGGGATGCGGTGCACCATCTCCTCTCCGGTCGGATCAAACCATTCGATCACTTCCAGAAATTGTGCCATCGCTTCCTCCTCATCCCCTCTGGGCCTCTGCACGCTTGGCCAAATGATCCATGAAATCCTTGAGGGCCTTCTCCAGTCCTTGGATCGCCTCAGGCCGCACCCCCTCCCGGGAGGCCTGGGAGGAGAATTCCTCAACCATGCGGCCCAGGCCGTCTAATTGCTCAGCCAGGGAGAGGTCATAACGATAGATTCTCTCCAGCTCTGGCTTCCCAGTATGGGCCAGGTCGAAGGCGCCCGAATAACCGTAGCTGGAAAAGGTGATGGTATCTCTTGATTGCGCCATCCTCCGCGTCAGGAGATCGAGCTGAGGAAGGAAATGGAGATCCTTCCTCCCCACCAAGTCCTCCTTTACCTCTTCCACCCTCCCTTGCAGCTGGGACAGTTTCTCTGCCAAGGCGGACCGAAAGATCTTATCCGCCTCCCGGATCTTCTCCCTTCCCTGGTATCCAGCCAAGCCTGGAACCAGCCGGACGAGCCGTTCCCAAGCCGCCGTGGGAACCTCCCCCCGGCTAACCTCTTTCCTCTCTTTATCCATCGGCCAGCTCCTTTCCAGGAATCCCCTGTCCCTCAAGCCCTGCATAGAGGAGATCTCAGAGCCCTCTCTATGCTTTCCTGATAGGGGGGATGCAGAATGCCCACCTCGGTGATAAAGCAGCTGATGTAATCTGCTGGAGTGATATCGAAGGACGGGTTGGCCGCCCTGGCCTCCGCGGGGGCCACCGGAAATCCCTGGAAGTACTTGACCTCTTCCTCTCCCCGGTACTCAATGGGGATCTCCAGCCCGCTCCTCTTAGAGGGATCGAAAGTGGACAGGGGAGCGGCCACATAGAAAGGGATTCGATGGGCCCAGGATAGGACGGCGAGGCTATAGGTGCCGATCTTATTGGCCGTGTCTCCATTGGCTGCAATCCGGTCCGCCCCCACCAGGACCAGGTCGATCTCCCCTCTGGCCATAAAATACCCCGCCATACCGTCGGTAATGAGGACCAGGGGGATATGGTCCCGCATCAGCTCCCAGGCAGTAAGACGGGAGCCCTGGAGATAAGGGCGAGTCTCATTCACATAGACCAGGATCTGGTTCCCATCGGCAAAGGTGGAGCGAATCACCCCCAGGGCGGTGCCGTATCCCCCCGTGGCCAGGGCCCCTGCGTTACAGTGGGTCAGGATCCTGGCTCCCTTCGGGATCAAGGCCTTGCCGAACTCGCTCAGGACGACATTTACCTGAACATCCTCCTCCGCTATCGCCAGGGCTTCTTGAATCAGCCTCTCTTTGATTTGGGGCACGGCGAGTCCCCCGCTTTCCCTGACGACTTGGGTCATGCGATCGATTGCCCAAAAGAGGTTGCGTGCCGTCGGGCGCGTCCCTCCCATCGCCTCGGAAAGAGATCCAAATCCGGCCAGGAACGCCTCGTAGGAGGAATCAGGGAGGCCCTGGGCCCCCAGGGCCAAGCCCATGGCGGCCGCGATGCCCAAGGCAGGGGCACCCCGAATGAGCATTTCGCGGATGGCAGAGAGGACAGAGGCAAAATCCCGGCACTCGACCCAGACCTCCTTGCCGGGAAGCATCCTCTGGTCGAGCAAGCGAAGGGTCCCCTCCGCGGTCCACTCGATGGGCCTAAGCGACATCCCTTTCCCAGCCCCAGGGGGCATTCTTGATCTCTCCCCTCTCCAAGAGCCTGCCGGTGTGGGTCCGTATTCTCTTGCTCTTGCGGATGATTCGTCGAATTAGGGATTTGTCAGCCCTGCCCAGGCGAACGATCTGTCGATACTGCTTAAAGAAACGGAGGCGATCCGAGGCGGAGAACCATCCGGAGGGAGCGGAAAAATTCAGGCTGGCCAGATCCTTGATCCGCCAGCGCCTTTGCCTCCATCTGGGTCGGATCACTCGCTGCAGATCCATGAGGTAAAGCTCGTCATCTCCCTCCTCTCTGGGCTTCACGAAGAAGTGCCCCAGATAGAGGTCGCGATGGAACCATCCCCCCCCATGCAGGCAGCAGGTCAATCGGGCCAGATTCCTGAGCAGATGCCTTTTTTCAGCGAGCAGGGAGGACTTGAGGGGAGGGGAAAAATGTTGCGGGATGAATTCGGTAAGACGAGAAGCCCCTTTGAGCTCCTCGGTAATTAGGAAAGATTCCGCTTCCCATACCCATCGCCTCAGCTCCCCAAAGCCTACTGGTTCCACCGTGGCCATTCCGAGCTGTCTGAGCTCCCAGATCCCTTCCCATTCCCGTCTCCCCCCGGAGACGAATCTTCCTCGCCGAAGAAATTCCCGCAATTGGTCTGTCCAAGGGGGATGGCGGTGGCGCTTCAAGAAGAAATCCCCCTGGCCTCCTGGCTGGATCAGGGAAAAACGGGAAACGGAGCGAGGCCCTTGCTCTTTGCACAACTCAGCTCCCCGAAAATCCATCACCGCCCGGACGCTTGCCAACCCGTGGTGAAGAAAAAGGGGGAGGAAGCGGGCCCGAATGTGCATTCGCCCCTGGTCCAATTGTGCCAGGTCCAACCCCTGCTGGTTTTCCGGCATCTTTGGCCCCTCAAGTCCCTCACTTACCTACCATAGAGGCCCAGGGGTGTCAATGATTATTGGCCCTCTGGGAAACCGGACAAAAAAGGGGCGGGATATCCCGCCCCTTTCTCGCTTCCTGGCCCGAATTGTCCCTCAATCCCTGATTCCCTGTAACTGGCAGTACTGGGGGATTCCCTCCTTCCTGGTGGTGGGAATGGGGATCAGCTTCACTTTCATTTCCGTCGGCTCTGCAGAGGAGGCCTCCACCTGCAGGTTCTTGGCAATGTGGGCGCGCAGCTTGATACTGACGCTCCTCTTTCCTTCCGGCACCTCCAGCGTGCAAGGAGTAACCCCGGTCTGTCCGGAATCCACAGTCACTGTGGCCCCCTCGGGGTCGGTGATGACTTTCAGTATGGCATTGCCCGCCCAGCTGGTTCCAGTGAGGGTCCCCCAAACCAGAGCCACCCAGGCCATCCATGCGATTGCCGAGCACCGCATTTCCTTACCTCCTCCCTTCAAGGTTCCTCATGACTTCTATCTCCCTTTCCTCAGACCATCGATGAATGAAGCCAATCCCTCCTTCCAAGAAAAAACGAGGGCGGACCTATCTTCTGCGAGAGGGGGAATAATCAAAGACAAGCCCCATTTTGGAAATAAAAAAGGGGGGGCGAAGTTACGCCCCCCCTTTGCGCTGCAGTTGTGAATCACTACCACCGCGGATAGTTGGCCACGCCATACAGGGGATGCCGATAGTACTGATCCCAGTTGCTCACCTTGCCGTACATATCCGGGGTCCAGGGCCACTTTCGGGCCTTGTAGGGATGGCGCGGGAAGTCCTGGATGATCACCTCCTCCAGGGGCACACCCACCACCTCGATCTGATCGTACTCCATCTTGCCCAGGCCATGCTTGGCGGCCAGGCGGGTGGTGCCGATGTTCCGAGGATTGAGGTTCATGACCGCGGTGCCGATGGCATCCAGCGCCACCGGGTCCTTGCTGGCCATGATCATGCCGGTGAGGAAGTAGGGGGCCACCGGGACCCAGGTTCCAGCATGATTCGCATCGATGATGTGCATCTGCCGCGGAACCAGCTTCTGGGCGATGTAATTCACATCCACATGGACCTCGGCCACATGCTGGTGAGGCAGGCCGAATTTGCAGGCACCGATCACCCTCTGGGAGGGCAGGCCGATGCCCAGATTCTTCAGGGCCAAGGTCACACCCGCATACTCATGGGTCTTGAAGCAGCAGATGTTGACCAGGACCTGGATCTTCTTCAAGATCTTGGGCATGGGATACTGCTTGGAGGCCAGTCCCAGACCCGGCATCATCTCCCAGTCCTCGCACAGGTCGATCAGCTCGTACTTGACGCCCATGTCCGCATATCGCTTCTGGTGCCAGACCAAGCTGTAATTCATGTAGGTCGCCCAGGCGTCTCCCAAAGCGGGGCATTCCCCAATGATGATCCGGCCAGCACCCATCTCCGCACAGATCTTGGCTGCTGCCAGGGCGGCACGAGGATCGGCAAAGGCGCCCTGAATGCTGTTGTCGTCCCCGAATCCCATCCACTGCATGGGATAGTAGCTCAGGACGAAGTTAGGCTTGATCAGGACGGCCTCGCCCCTCTTCAGGGGGATACCGCCGGCCAGATCGACCGCCTGCTTCACATACTTGTACCACATGTCCTCGCTGGCCGGATCCCACAGGGCATGAGTATAGTCGCCGGTCGCCTCATGATACTCTCTGGTCTGCTCGTGGGCAACATCGTCGTTGATGTGGAACCCACCGTCCAGCATCTTGGCATCCTCAGGCGTAGCCTTCACGATGGAGACTACACTCTTTTGGGCCATGGCGAAGGAGGTGAAGGCAAATACCGCTATCAGCGACAAAAGCAGAACTAAGATTTTCTTCATAGATCCTAACCCCTTCTGTCCGATGATGAATTGTTTAGGAACCCAAGACCTGCCTCACCACATCACGAACAAGCGAGCGATCCATCACCTCCTTCCCGTCTGATGATGAAAAACTCATCGAGCGTCACCTGACACCTCCCTCCAGGGCAAGATCAAAAAGGGGAGGTGCTGGTGGGGTGTTTTCCTGCTGAATGTCGGGGAGAAAAAAGGGGGGATGAAACTCTATAGATTTATATAGGCCATCCCCCCTTGGTTGTCAAGACCTTTTTTATCCGGGGCAAAACCCGCTATATCCCGGCATCCAGTATCATCTGCAAGTCCTCCCGGGGAATCCCCCCATTGACCATGACCAGGGTATTCTTGGTCCGTTTGTACCCGGCCCAGAAGCTTCCATCGGTGAACAGGCCGGACTCCCGATTCCGGTAGTTCCCGCTTTCCACGGATTGAGCGCTCGCCTGCCCCTCCTCTCCTTCCCCCAAATCCAAGTTCAGGGCCTCGATCGCGTCTTTCTCCGACCTGAAGATCAGCTTGAAGAGCGGGACCCTCACCTCCCCCTTGAAGAGGGCCCCCGAGTAGACGGCCTTGAATCCATAGTCGTCGATCTGAGGAAGCTCTTTGAGGAAGGGAGGGCTGCCGAAGGTAAAATGTAGGAGCATCCAGACGGCTATCCTGGGGTGAGACTCGTAGATCTTGCCTTTGTAATCACCGACCGTGATCCCTCGGCTCGCAGACTGGAAGCGATAGTCCCGGGGGAAGAGGTTGCGCCTCCACTCGACCAGCTTGCCCTCGGCAAACTGGGCGAGGTGAAGGACCGTGAACCCATCATGGGACTCATCGCTGAAGGTGATTCGCGTCTCCAGGAGGGTATAGAAACCCTTCGTCGCCTCCAGCCCCTCCGCCAGCCGGGCCGTCCGATAGCCCGCTCTGGAGAAGGCCTCCCCCAGGGCCATCATGTTGGAGAAGGAGAGGGCCGTCAGGACATCAGGCTCCCGTCCGAATCGCTCGACAAAGACCTGGTCGAACTGGGCCCAGGAGGGTCCTAATTCCTCCTCTCGATCCGCCCGCGCGAAGATCAGATAACCGGCGACGATGACCCCCTGGGTCAAATCGACCGGCAACTCCGAGATCCGCCGGCTATCCCAGCCGGAGGAGGCCATGATCTTGGCATCCATTCCCAGGGCCTGTCTTGCCTTCAGGATCCCTTGGGAATCGGAGGCCGTCCCGTAAATGAGGATCCCCTGCGCCCCTGCATCCTTGATCTTTTGCAAGCTGGAAGAGAAGTCCCTCTGGCCTCGGACATAGGAGACCTCAGTGACTGGGCTCTCACCGTACTGGCGGATCCTCTGCGCCAGGGCAGCTGCCCCCGACCGCCCGTAGGCGGTCTCCTCGTAGAGGAGAGCAATCTTCTTCTCTGGAAGCCTCTCCCAGAAAAGATCGACCAGGATCTTGGCTTGTTCCCTATCGCTGATGTTGCCTCGAAAGACCCCCCTGCGCACAGGTTGCGTCAGGTCGGCATGGGTGGCCAGTGTCAGCACGGGAATCTGGGCTCGATCGGCGATGGACGCCACCGCCAGGGCGCAGTCGCTATCCGGAAGCCCGAAAAGGATATCGACCTTGTCCTGAGTGATCAAGCGGGAGGCGACCTCACGGGCCTGTTCGGGTGATGTTCCATCATCTACCACCATCGCCTCGATTCGCGCCCCTTTATCCTCCCAGGCTTTATTGAGCTCCTGAACGGCCAACAGTGCCCCCTCACCCACCTCCTGGCCGATGGGTGCACCAGATCCGCTGAGAGAGGTGATGATCCCTACCTTCAGGGCCTGACCCCCATGGGCCTGGGGGATCATTCCCATCCGCAGCCCCCAGGCTACCATGACCCAGAAAACCAAGACTATTTTCAAGTTGGTCCTCGCCTTCATCCTTCCTTCACCTTTCTATTTTCCTTCTCAGGGCGGTTAAAAAAGAGCGGCCCCACTCAGGAAGCCAGGGGGCCGCTCTTTGTGTCCTTCATTTCCCTCCAGAACCTAAAAGTTAGCGTTCAGGACTTCTTTCAGATCCTCCAAAGGCACATAGCCTTTGGCGAAGATGAGGCTCGATCCCTTTCGCCGGTAAGCCGACCACTCCCCGCCGGCATAGGAGATCCCCATCTCCGTATTCCGCATCTCCTCCGGTTTTCTTTCCACCTGGGTCTTTCCCTCCAAATCCTCCTTGCTGGCCTCCAGATTCAGGGTGGCAATTGCCCGTTCCGGCGAGCGGTAGACCATCTTCACCACCATGATCTTATCGTCTCCCTTGGAGATGGTTCCGGAATACGAGTATTTCATGCCATGGAACTCATAATCGGACCGGAAACCTCCATAAAGCCCCATCTCCCTGATCTCTTTCATGAAGAGGGGATAGCCGAATCCCATATGGAGGACGAAGAAGGCGGCGGCATTGGGCGGCATCAGGAAAAGCTCCCCTTTGTAGTCTCCCACCTCCAGGGCAATTCCCCTTTCTTTCATCTTGGTCGCATCCAGGGATTTATCCTTGGCGGCCAGATAGACCCTTCCCTCACGATAGCTTGAGAAGTTTATGTACCTCATTCCATCGTGGCTCTCATCGTGGTAGTTGATGAAATGTTCGAAGACGGTGGGGAAGTTCTCTGTCGCCTCCAGGCCCTCCACGATCCGATCCCGATCGAAGCCTACCCGTTGCATCGCTTCCAGGAGGCACAATGTGTTCGAATAGGCATATCCAGCGATCATATCCGGATTGCGGCGATACTTGCTCCGAAAGTCCCGATAAAAGGAGGCCCAGGCCGGAAATTGCTCCGCGTCGATCGCCCCGGTGACAATCTGATAGTGTCCGTGGGCGACCGGGCTGAGGACGATTCGAGCCGCGCCCAGATAGATGATCTGGTCGGGCAACAGATGGGCATAGCCAGCCACGATCGCGCCGTCCAATCCCCTGGGCACCGTGGCCAACAAATGGTAGGATTCCCACCCCGAGGAGGCGACCACCTTGGCCCCCAAGCCCGATCCGATGATCCACTGCATGACCGTCTGGGCATCCACCATCGTCCCGTAGGCCAAGACGATCTTTACCCCTGCCTGCTTCAATCGTTCCATCTGGAGGCTGAAATCGCCCGTTCCGGAAGGATAGCTCTCTGTCACCGCCGGCTTCACTCCAAATCTGGCGATCCTCTGCCGCACTACCTCCATGCCCGCCTTCCCGTAAGGCGTGTCTTCGTAGAGGACCCCCACCTTTTCTCCGGCGAGACCCCCGAGCATGATCATGACATAATCGGCCATGACCTTGCCCAAGTCCTGATCCGAGATATTTCCCCGAAAGACATATTTCTGAACAGGCTGGGTGAGGCTTGGATGGGTAGCCAGGGTGATCATGGGGATCTTCGCCTGGGAGACGATGGGGGCCACGGCCAGCGCGCAGCTGCTATTGGAGGGTCCCAGGATGGCAGATACCTTCTCCTGATCGATTAGCCTTTTCGCCTGGGCTGCTGCTTCCTCAGGGCTACCCTTATCATTGGCCACCACCAGCTGGAAGGAGCGTCCCTTCATCTTCTCATTCAATTGCGCCGCATCCAGGGCAAGCAACGCCCCATCTCTCATGTCATTTCCCTGAAACTCGATGCCCATGCGAACCTGGAAGGTCGCGATCAGACCGATCTTGATCGGCTCAGCGGCACCTGCCCCGGTGCTGCCCAGGCCTCCCCAGAAGAGGAAGCCCATCACCAAAAGCATCATGATTTTCCTCAACACTTGCACTCTCCTCTCTTTCATTGCTCATTTCTTGCTGCGAACATCTGCTGTAGCTTCCCCCAGCGATGCAAAGGGTCCCATCAGATGATCTTCTCCATGATCTTGAAGAAGTCCTCCTGCGAGACGGCTCCCTTGAGAAGGACCACCACCTCTTTGACCCTTCTGAAGCCGGACCAATCGTTTCCATCAAAATAGAGACCGAAGTAGGGGGTTCTACAATTGGTCGGATCCTCCACCGAGAGCAGGGATCGCTTAGGGTTGGGCTTGCATTTCAGATTGAGGACCGAGACCGCCTGCTCTTCCGATCCGAACTGGAGCTTGAACACATGGACCAGCGCCGAGCCCTTCTGCAGGACCCCACCCTGGCAATTGCTAATGCCATAGGAATCGAGGGACTCCAGCTCCTTCAAGTAGGGGGGATCGCCGATCTTCAGCTCCCGAATCGCCTGCAGGGTGGCGGGGATCTCCATGGTCTCAAGCATCCCCTCGTATCCATGAATGCTCAGCGAGCCCTCGGAAGGAGAGCCGCTCTGCCCACCTGCCACAGCCTGCAGGGGACTGAGGCAAAAGGCGAGGGAAAGGCCCAAGGTGAGAAGCAGGGGAAAAGATCTCTGGTTTAGCATGCAAGGCCTCCTAAAAAGTGGCTCAAATAGGGAAAGCTCCGAACCTTCCCGAATCGTCCATTCCTTGACATCCAAATGGAACTCAAAATAGGCGATAGAGGTATCCCAAGAGGATACCTCCTGCGAAACAAAGGCCAAGATAGATCAAGAAGGGTTTCCGTCGAACGAGAGCCAGAAGGGTCACCATGGGGCTCACCCGAGTGGCCGGCCCCACGATGAAGAAGGCGAGCGCGGAGCCATGATCCATGCCCTGCTGCATCAGGGAAAGGATAAAGGGGACGGCTGCCCCTCCACATACATAGATGGGGATGCCCAGAGTTGCCCCCCAGAGGACGGAAAACCGATTTTCTGCTCCCATGAGCCGGCCCACCAGGCCATGGGGCAGAAACGCCTCCAAAGCCGAACCTAAGATGATGGACAAGATGAAGTATTTTCCCGAGAACTGGGTGATCCCCCACATCATTCGGAGGGCTGCCCTGGTCTTATGCTCTGGATCGAGCTTGTTGCCCGCCAAAGACCAGAAGTCCTTCCCCTCCGAAGAGTGACGGAGGGCCGGGTTGATTTCTGCCGACTCAGCCAGCTTGCCCTTGTCCGCCAACATCTTGATCAGGGAGCCACAACTCACGGCCAGGATCAGGGCGGAAACCAGACGGGCCAGCGCCATTTGATAGCCCAGGATCCCCCAGGTGGTGAAGAGGACATAGGGACTCATCAAAGGAGTGGCGGTGAGAAAGGCCATGACCGGGGCTAACGGAAATCCATTGGCAAGCATAGACGCGAAGATGGGGATCACAGCGTAAGATCCCAGGGGGGAGAGGACCCCCAAGATGCTGGCCACCACGATAGAACCGAATCCATCGTGGTTAAACGCCTGCGCTAACCTTT
>Ga0315314_1001217_pt1 | contig 23924 bp, 30 predicted proteins | sample TDP9_MG_FD_203631 | JGI IMG/M metagenome (GOLD analysis project Ga0315314, IMG submission 203631) | Freshwater sediment microbial communities from Lake Towuti, South Sulawesi, Indonesia - TDP9 | ecosystem: Environmental > Aquatic > Freshwater > Lake > Sediment | place: Indonesia: South Sulawesi... | reverse complement strand
ATCCCGGGCTACCAATAGACACTGTAATAGCGATGGTTACAATAGTTCTGGGAAAGTTGTGTGGGTGTTGATGACAAATTGAGCTATAGTTTCATCATCATCCTGCATTGCTGGGCTATGGGAAAGTAAATTTCAAAAGAAGAAGGGAACAATTCACTTACACCTTCTTCTACCTGATGTTGGACTGCTATTATCGTGGGGCGAGTTTTGAGTTCCATGAGTTACTAACTCACGGCTAATACAATTAATAATAACTTCCAGCCTATGGTGGTTTTTTGTGCCAGGCCGCTGCGCCGTGTGATTTCGTGCGCTTGTTAGTGATGACTGCTCCTTAGTAACACTAACATGCATGTTGTGCACAAGGATTCTATGAGCCAAGCTGTCTGAAATAGTCCTGTTTTCGCCAGACCCAACGCGAAAGCTGGAATCCTTCAAAATTTTCACCAGTTATCAGACAAGAACAATTGAAAGTTTTAAAAGCTATATGCTGTAAGAACGAGAAAGCGGTGATCTGATGCAGAAAGATGACGAACTGTTGGAGGAATTGCGACGTATTCGAGCCCTTTTAGAACCGAAACCTGCACCCCCACCGCCAAAGGGTCTGCGGGCTGAGTTCATGGATTTTCTTTCAAAGTACAAAGTTTTGGGACTTGCGGTTGCTTTTATTCTCGGCTTATACTTGGGCGCATTAGTTCAAGCACTCGTAAACGACTTGATCATGCCCATGATACAGTTAGCCATGCCTGGAATCCTGTGGGAAGCAATAGAAGCAGGGCCTTTCCGTGTAGGACACTTCGTGGGGTCGTTGATAACTTTCTTGATTGTGGCACTTGTAATCTTCATAATAGTAAAACTGACCACAAAGTTAGGCATAGAATAACTGGTTGCCGAGCCCGATGGGAACTCGGTCAGAGCAGGCGCAGTCGTCAGTTAATAATCTAACTTGCCCAGAAGCCGTTTAGAATTCTCGAGAAGATTCCGCCTGAAACTACTGCGAAAGCTATCTCGGAGATTGTTATGTATAGTGCTGTCTTCCATCCGAATTCTCGTTTGAGCATGGCGAAGGTGGCGACGCATGGTACGTATATCATTGTGATGAAGGCTAACACAATCATTTGTGCGGGAGTGAAAACTGTTGCCAGATTAGTCGTGCCGAAAAGAATCGCGGGCATGACGACCACTAGCTCTTTGCGAACCACTCCGAACAAGAGGAGAACACTTGCGATAGCGGGCAATTCTAGCCAGTAAACCGTTATTGGAGCCAGCAGTCCCTCGATGGGTTTGAGCAAGCCCGCCATTTGCATTACAGCGAGAACTGTGCCTCCAACTACGTATATTGGAAAAACCATGTAGAATATGGATTTGACTCTAGCCCAAGTCTGGTTGACAACCACACGCCTCGAAGGTAACCTTAACGAGGGAAGCTCCATTATCATTCCCATGGATTCACCTGGAAGCGCTTTGAAGGCTATTCTTCCCATCACAAAGATTATGGCTAAATCTATTAACAGGAGCGTGAAAGCCCACTCTATGTTTACGAACGCTGCAACCAAGCCTAAAACGACTATTATGCGGGCGGTGCAGGGAACAAACGTTACAACAAACGCCGCGGTCAATCGATCACGTTTGGTCTCCATGATTCGGCACGAGTAGCATGCGGGCACGTTGCATCCGTAGCCTAGGATTATGGGTATAATCGCTTTTCCATGCAGTCCAATCTTGTGCATGAGGTTGTCAAGCAAGAAGGCAACTCTGGGCAGGTAGCCTGAATCTTCCAAAACGGTTAGAAGGAGATAGAAAGGCAAGACGTATGGCAGAACCAAGGTAACAGCCGCGACAAAACCGCCAGCCACGCCTTCCCAAAGAATCTGCTCCGCAACTCCGAGAGTCTGAGGCTTGAACGTGCCAAAGAAATCTGAGATTATCTTGGACAAAAAGCCGCCAAAAGAGAAAATTGCATAGAACACAGAGAACATCACTCCGACCATCAGGAGATAGCCTAAAATTTTGTGTGTTGCTAGGTCGTCGATTCTTTCCAGAGTCGTTCTCTTAGCAACTTTGGTTCTTTGTACTTCACTGCTAATCCTGTTAGCAATAGTGTACCTCTCGGAACAGATTACAACTGAGCAGGGTTCTCCGTGAACCTCTTCGATTTCCCTTGCATATTCGTCAGCTGTTTCTACAATCTTGCGGTTGACTTTTTGCACTTCTTTCTTGATTTCGTCGTCTCCCTCGAGAAGTTTCAGCGCCACAAACCGTGTTGGATAGGAAAAGCTGGCTTCAGCCAAGAGAAGTTGTAGTTTTCTAACTCTTTCTTCTATTTCTCTGCCGTACTGGATTTCCTCTGTTCTTACTGTTAGCTCTCCTTTTGCTATTTTTATTGCTTGTTCAACCAGCTCGTAGACGCCGATTCCCTTGATGCCCACTGTGGAAACCATGGGCACGCCTAGAAGGTCGCTGAGTTTCTTTTCATCTATGTCTATGCCCTTTGCTTTTGCCAAGTCTATCTGGTTCAACGCGAGGATGACGGGCACCTGCAATTCGAGGAGTTGAAGGGTGAAGAATAGGTTTCGTTCCAACACGCAGGCGTCTACAACGTTCACGACAACATCGGGTTTCTCCATGGCTATGTACTCGCGGGATACGAGTTCCTCCATGGAAAACGTGGAGAAGGAGTAGATTCCCGGAAGGTCAACAACGTCAATGTTGTAACCTTTGAAGTGCAAGCTGCCCTCGGCTCTCTCAACCGTTTTGCCAGGCCAATTGCCAACATGCTGGTGTAAGCCCGTTAAACAATTGAAGATGGCGCTCTTTCCAACGTTTGCGTTGCCAGCTAACGCGATAGTCAAATCAGCCTTTTCCTTAGAAACAGTCTTTTGGGGAGCTGTGGTCGTGTGGCAAGAAGACATGGTTAGAGTCCCTTCGTTTGCACCAGTATGTTTTGGGCGATTTCCCTCCCGATGGCCAGCCTGCTTCCCCTCACAGCAACCTCAATAGGTCCGTTTAATGGGACAGCTTTCACAACTGAGACTGTGGTCTTCGGGGTGAAGCCAAGGTCGGCGAGTCTTTGCGTCACTTTTCGGCTTCCACGAACAACGACAATTATTCCCTTCGCGCCAGGTTGAAGTTCGGCAAGAGGGATGACATCTCCCCACCGATGTCGATGTCGAGTCTGTCGTCTCATTCTTCCTTGGGGCGCTTCCTCTTGCAGTTGAGCCGAAAAGGTCTCCGACTTGCGCTTTCGAAACAGACTGCTGAACAGGGCTGCTGTATCTAGCTTCATTTTGACTCCCTCCCTAACCTTCGCCCCTTGGGGAATTTCCACGATTACACGTAGAGAAAATTACGATTACTCGCACATTTAAATCTTGTTGTCCTCTTTATAAATATTAAAAATATACAGATGATATTGCTAAACTTGGCGATGGAGACGAAGGTTCAAAATCTATTGGAAAAGCTAGAAAGCTATCTTAGTCTTCTTGAGGTAGGCGACTATAGCTTCAGCTAGAATAGAACTTATCACAGCTTCAATCGTCAAAATCACCAAGATGGATCCGACAAACCCCAACGCGAACTGCGGAGTCCTCTGCAAAAACAAAGTAAACCACACGTAGTCGGTGACGGCTGTGTAAGGCGCCTGCACAAGCCAGGCTAGAATCCCCGCGAACAGGGGTCTAAACCTTTTAGCCAGGAGCCCCGACGCCAGCCCGAGAATGGCCAAACCACCTATGATGAAGGGAATTTTAGGAAAGACAAAGCTCGCGAATAATCCGCCCACGGCTCCTGTCATCAAACCAGCAGCTGGTCCGGCGAGAAATCCTCCTAGGAATATTGCGAGTTGCGTAAAATGAATGGAGCTTCCAGTTCCCAGAGGTATAGGGATTGCGATTGGTGGGATTGACAAAATGTTTGCCAAGGCTGCCATCAATGCTGTGAACGCTAATGTCTTTGTTTTGCTCTTCAAGTAGGATTCACCTTCGTATTACGAAAACTTATTTTTGTAATACGATTATTTAAAAGGCTTTTGATTCAATGTAATTGAGAATGGTGTTGGTGATGTCTGTGATGACTGGTATGACTAGGCTCAGCGTTTCACTTCCACCCTCGTTGGTTAAAGAGTTTGACACGATTTGGCGAAACATGCAGTATGAGGATCGGTCGAAGGCGGTCCACGATGCCATAAGAAACTTTATCAGCGATTACAAATGGACACGAGAGGAGACGGGAAACGTTATGGGTGCTATCGTTCTGCTTTATTATCTAGACAAACCAGCTTTGTTGAACCGAATCATGGAGATTCAGCACCAGTTTGAAAACATAATTTCTTCGACCATGCACGTTCACTTGACTAAGGAAAAGTGTCTCGAGATAATAGCTGTCAGGGGGAAAGCCAAAGAAGCCAAAAGCCTAGCGCAGAAACTCATGGCGAAGAAGGGTGTGAAACAGTTAAAATTCGCTACAATAGTTCCATAGATCCTGTAAGGCTGTGAAAACAAAATGGCAGCATCTACATCAAATCCAAGTCAAGAGTTAAACACTCAACTAAAGGCTGCAACGGATTTGCATGGTCATTTCGGACCTTTTCTTGCGTTGGGCGTGCGGATGGGTTTGGTTGGTCTCAGAGCACTAGGGGCAAAGGAAGGCGACACAAAACTGCGTGTAAAGGTGATGTTAAAATATGCTTTGCCGTTTTCCTGTGTTTTAGATGGAATCCAAACGAGCACAAAGTGTACGGTGGGCAACAAGAGGCTTGTGTGGAAAGAATCGAAGCAATTGGGTGCCGTGTTTCAACTCAAGAATGGCAACCGAAGAGTCGAGGTTGATGTAAATCCCGCCGTGTTTCAAGAGTTGAAGCGCAAGCTAGCCGAGAAGCCTTTAGACGAAGAAGTCCGTCGACTTGGCTTTGATATGGCTTCTCGGTCAGAGAAGGAACTCTTTTTAGTGAGACATACGTAGTATTTTTCAACTTCTTCACGATTCACATGTGAGCGAGTACGTGCATCAGATGCAAGATTTAGACATCGCCAAAAACGTCCTAAAAAACAGCGATTACACGCTTGTCATCGTTAAGAATGGACAGGTTCTGTTTGAAACAGGCTCTCCAGGAATAAGGGGCCTATTGAAAGCCGTGGAGAAAATTGGAACAGACATAAAGGGCTCTGCCCTAGCGGACAAGATTGTGGGTGAAGCTGCAGCGCAGGTTTGCGCCTATTCCAAAGTGGACAAGGTTTTTGCCATAACTCTGAGCGAGTGCGGAAAGGATGTGCTGGAGAAGAACAACATTGCCTACGAATACGAGAATCTGGTGCCTCACATCCTAAACTTCAAAAAAACAGACCTCTGCCCATTTGAAAAACTGGTCGCTGGATGTGGTAGCCCGGAAAAGGCTTACGAAAAGCTGAAACAATCAGTCTAGGTATGCCATCAGCTGTTCATGGCAGCAACATCTCTAGGGTGAACATTAACCCTATCCCAGTGAGAAGGGTCAGCAACTGGATTATAGATTCTCTGGCTTGGCTTCTCTTGTGAAGTTCAGGCATGAGGTCCGTCGCGGCAATGTAGATGAAACCGCCTGCGGCGAAGGGAACCAGCAACTGTGTCAAGCCCTGCAACTGTGCAACGAGGTAGTAGGTTACAAGGGAACCCGCAACCGCTGTTAGGGCTGACAGGAAGTTGAAGGCGAGAGCCCTCTTTTTGGCAAAGCCTCCGTAGAGGAGGACGCCGAAGTCGCCCAGTTCTTGAGGAATCTCATGAAAGATGACCGCCAACGTGGTGGTGAAGCCTAAAGAGTACGAAGTCAGAAAGGTGGCAGCAATTACAGCGCCGTCCACGAAGTTGTGCACGCCGTCTCCGATGAGGTTTAGGTAGGCAAAGTTATGAACCTGGCACTTTTCGTCGTGGCAGTGGCGCCAGTAGAAGAATTTTTCCATGATGAAGAAGAAGACGATGCCCACGACAACATACAGCCAAAGAGCTTGACCCGTTTCACTCAATGCTTCTGGTAGTAGGTCGAAGAACACAGCCCCGATTAACGAACCAGATGCGAAGCCCACGAGAGCCATTAGAATTCGATCCACGAAGGCTTCCTTAAACCCAACAAAGAGGATTCCAATAAAAGACACTAGACTTACAACGGTTACAGAAGCAAGAATTACAAGTAAATCAGCCATGAGGCTTCGACTCTCCAAAACGAAATCATTTGTTCAGTTTATTATGACTAGCGGTTATGCCTAAAAAACAAAAACATGCAGTATTGTTGAACCCTACCGTAAGAACTTTAGACAACAGCTTTCAGAGAAGTCGTGTGCAGTAACTTGGGCACTACTGCTTCTCAGCCGCTGTCAGAGTGATAGCATTGCAGTCTGATACATTACTCTTCTATCACGGTTACTTTTTCGACGTTTGCGAGCCATGGAATGATGGGCATATCATCCGTGAGCTCTTGAAGGATTTCTTTTTCTATTTCCTCGTTTGTCGTTTCCACGCTCTCTTCGACTAGGTTTATCACAATGACGACTTTCTTGCTCATCCCGATTTGCCTCAGTAACAATAACGAACGAGGTCAGTTCTTTAAGGGATGTTTCTGCCAGACGAATATTCTGGCTTCAGATTCGAAAGGGTCAGGCTTCTGTTTTCTTGACTATTTCCCGAATCTTCTCTTGAACCACGTTGACGGATTCAGTCGTGTTCACGAGGTAGCACGGTGCAAACTTGAACAGCCGTCGAAAGAAGTCTTGCCGGATTTCAACCTTCTCAGGTGTCTTAACAATGAGGTATGGGTTCAAAAACTGTTCGGGCTGAGTTGTCAAGTATTCAACCGCTTCTTCTCCGTCTAATCTTCTAACAATCTCTGGGTCATCTTTGTCTCTTTTCAGCAGAATCACTTTTCTAACTCGAGTTGTGTCTACAAACTTTTCCAGTCCCGAAATCCACAGTGGGTCAAGCATGGCACGAGAATACTCATGCGCGATGTAGGGTTCTTTCAACATCTTTTCGATTAGGGCTTCGTCTACTCCTTTTTTCCTGAGCGTTTCAGCTTCAGCTGGAATTAGGGGTTCTACGTTTTCGAGCTTGCACTTGTCGAGTAGCGGTCGGATTTCTGGGAAAACCCTGACTATGTTGGTTCGAATGTAGAATTTTCGTTCGCTGATGTCGGCGCTGGCTCTTCCCTTGGCTCCACCGATAAATCTCACGTATAACCAGTCGTCGCTGTGGAGTCTGGCGCCTTCCATCTTCAACAGGGCGTAACTGTGAGTAGACTTGCCAGTGCCCGTCGGTGCTATTAAAACGATGCCATTTCCGTTGACTTCGATGCAGCTGCCGTGGATGCTGTGGATGTCGTGTTGGTCCTCGGCTGTGTCGCAGGTTATGCCTAAAGCCCAGCTTTTCACCTGCCCATAATACTCAGTGTTGAAAATTACAGCCGTCTTGGTTTCGGAGTTGTAGAAAGCGTGAGGCTTGCCTCCGTTAAACTCGGGGTCGAGCACAGCGTACAGGCGCCCGTGTGACTTGATTTCTCGGTTCATGGAGAACCAGTTTTCCACCCAGAAATCGTACAGATGCTCGCTGTTGGTGAAGAGTTGCAGGCAGAAGCCGTCTATGTTGGCTTTCCAACCATACCACTCGTTGCCCAACGCCTCCTCAGCTCTAGCGACGAGTCTGTCACGTTCCTTCTTGCCAATTATGCTGCTTTCAACTCTTCCCCTAACCTTTGTAATCTTGTTGTAGGCGTTCATTCTCTTTCAACTCTCAACCTCATTGGTCACAAATGTTGGCTACGTTTAAGAGAGCGTCCGATTCGTAAATGTTTCTATGCCATCAAATATATCTTGTTAACCTCTCAGCTGCCTTTTTCCTCAGGTGGTCTAACATTTCTGAGGCTGAGGTAAATCGAGACGTCATACACAATCTTGAACCCTCCAGCGAGGAGGACCGGAGCCGCAAGCAGCATTGCGCCCATCAGATAGCCCGAAAGAGACGGTGGAATTATCGCAGCTAGCGTTCTAGACGCGTTTGTAACGCTAGTCGCTAAGTTTCGTTCCTCGGGTTTAACGATTGCCACTATATATGATTGCCTTGTCGGAACATCCATTTGAGACAGCGTTTGTCTGGCGAACAAGAAACCCACAGCCGACTGGAATGTGGGTGCCAGAGCCACGCCCATAAGCAGCAGGTTCGATGGTAGATGAGTGAACACCATGGTGTTGAGTAAGCCAATCTTCCGCGCGAGTCTGCCAGCAATAAGAAAGGAAGCAGCAGTTATTAGCTGAGCTACGAAGAAAATAGTGCCAGCCACGTTCGGTGTTGCACCATACTTTATTCGGAACCAGTCTGAGAGCACCGATTGAATAACGAATCCTCCTCCGAAGGCGTCGATTGAAAACAATATCGACAGCTTGGCGATTGTTCGTTTCGAAGTTGCAAGTGTTAGCAGCCTGACGTCAGTGACTGAGACTTCTGCTTTTTGAGACAGCGACAAGTAGAAGACAACGAGTAAGAACCCTGTTAGACCATACATGGCAAATAAAAGACGATACGCATCGACAGGGCTTAAACCTAAAAAGTCACGAGCAATCGTGGGAACACCTCCAAGCAACGACCCCAGAGAGGCACCGGCGTAACCCAACAAATTGTAAACGCTGAACGCATAGGTTCGATTGTTCTCGTCTATGGTCTGTGGGATTATCGCCTGTTCCAAAGAAGCGAAGGGTCCCGTTTCCGTGGCGTTGACGCCTGTGCTTCCGATGAAAACCGCTAAGAAAACGATGATGAGTTCCGTTGAAGCGATAAGTAGCATGCCCGAGGTCAGCATGAGAAGCGCGAACAAACTCAGCGATGCACGCCTACCCATCTTATTGGCGATTAAGCTTCCCAAGAGAGTGAAGGCTGCTCCACCGAGAAGCGCTGTTGTGAAAATGATTCCCCTCTCAAGGGCTGAGAGATTAAGCAAGTCTCCGAGGTAGAAGGGTAGAGCCACGCTGAGGTAGCCAAACGCTGAGGTGCGCAGAAACTTTGTTACGAGAAGGATTTTGCCGTCGAGGCTGAACCACTTGAGCCTGAGCCAACTCGTATCAAAACGTTTGGACACGAAGGCTAAACCTCGCCGTAAGTCTCCTCTACTCTGTCTTATCGAACCATTTTCTCGTCAACTTTCCTCTTGCAGAAGGCGTAGAGTGCGTCGTAGGTCGGAAACTGCTTTTCCATGTTGTCGTAATCGTCTTTGCTTATTTGTCGAAAACCATACGCAATGGCGTAAAGTCCCGGTGATTCTGGAGTCAGCGTTCGATTTTCAGTGTCGGCTCCTCTAACGATTTTGGCCAATTCAAGCAGGGCTGGGTCTTTGAGATGGTATTTCTTTATGATGGCGTCGAAGGACACTTCAGCCCCGTGGTGTCCCAATTCTACGTTTGGTGCGTCGAAGGGAATGGCGCCCTCTTTTTTGGCAACCTCTAAGACTTTCTCAGATGGCACGAACAGGAACTTTGCTTCTTTGTCAACGAAGTTTTTGATGAGCCATGGGCAGGCGATTCGGTCAACCATGGCGTGTTCTCTAGTGACCCACTTCATAATTGAGCCCCTCCCGAGTTATGAACTGTTCAAGGGTTAAAATCTTTTTCAGCAATCTAGCCAATCACCAAATATTTCCCTTACACTTAAATGGGCTACTTGCCAGTAATGGTTTTCAAATCAGCACGAACTGAAGGTGAACGTTGATGCAGCGCAAAGAACGGAGATTTTTGGGCGCCACCGCTAGCGCCATTATTGAACGTTTTCACGACGGTCAGTGGGAAGTTCTGCTTCAAACCAGATGGAAACCTGAAGAAGACGCCCAGCACTCTGGCTTGTTAGAGATTCCTGGCGGTCGCATCGAGGTTGGAGAAGACGTGTACACTGCTCTGAAGCGTGAAGTGAAGGAAGAGTGCGGCTTAGAAATCGAGTCGATAAAACCTGGAAAAGAAACCGTGACCAAGGGCAAGTTTGACGAGGTCAGCGTCGCCTTTGTACCCCTCTGCGGCGAGCGCTATCTGGGCAGTAACTTCGTTGGTTTTGTGTTCGTGTGCACCGCTAAGGGAGAATTGATTACGAAAGGCTTCTATGACGCCAAGGAGCCTCGTTGGGTTCGACTCGAAGATTTGAAGAGGCTAGTCCACGAAGAGCCTGAGAAAATCTATTCGTACCACCTCAGCGCCTTGAAGTATTACGTGGAACAAAAAGAGAAAGGACTCGTCTAACTGAAGCCCTGTTTTATTCGGTGATTTTCCAAGTTGGAGATTTTACGCCTTTGAGCCTAGCAGCTAATTGACCCTTGAATGTGGACAAGTCGAAAACAACAATCTGAGCGTTTAGTTCCTTTGCTTTTCGTTTTGCTTCTTCCAAGGCTCGTTTGCTTTCTGCCGTTAGGAATTTCTCAGTCTTGAACGTGTCGTGAGTTGTGCAATAATGTGTAGCGACACCGTCTGATATGGGTCGACCCATAATGGCTTGACCTGTTACGACTTCCTCTTTCTTGATGAAAACCTCGATTTTCACTGCTGTTTTCTCCTAATTTATGAAGAAGGCATAGGTCTTTAATTATTTCGCCTTAAAACGGTTAGCCGCTGGAGTAGTATAGTAAGGGTAATGCGAGTAACACTGTGTTTCGTCCCTTTATCGTAAGCGAGTATGATACTCTTAATGGTGGTCCATGCTCAACCTTGCGGTCAATGTATCCGTGTTGCTTCAGGCTTTTCAGCTTGTCCGACAACGTTCGAGAGTTTACACCGAGAATCTTTTTCAATCCACCAAACCCGATGGTGCTTCTCAAGAACAGCGTGTAGAGTATTTCGAGATTCCACTTTTGGGATAACAGGTTGAAGCTTTGCTCGAGGCTCTGTATAACCTCTTTCAGGTCTTTGAGGTTGATTTCTTGGTTTTCAAATATGCGCTTGAGAGTGTCTTCTATCCCTCGAAGAGTATGCTCCAATCGCGCCTCCACGAGCCTGCGAAGTTCATTGCTCAACGTCAATTGCGTACTCATTTCTTCTACACCAAGTGTGGAGGAGCTCACTTCACGATTTATAAAGGTTTACATATACAACAAGGTATACAAAACACATCAAGTCGAGTGGAAAATCCTTGAAGAAGTTTGACGTCATCGTAGTCGGAGCAGGAACAGCCGGCTGCCTCACAGCTAAAACAGCGGCTAAAGCTGGCTTAGAAGTCTGCCTAATCGACCGAAAGAAGAGGAACGAAATCGGCGAGAAGGTGTGCGGCGACGCCGTTGGAAAGCACCACTTCGACGAATTGCATTTGCCCTATCCGAAAGGCGACGAGTTTAGGTGCCGAATCGAAGGCATCCAGGTTTATTCGCCCGACATGCAATATGTTTTTACTGTTAAGAGTGAACGCCTCTACGGGTTTATCCTGAACAGACGCCTTTTTGGACAACGCCTTCTAAACGACGCTGTTGACGCCGGAGCCACACTACTAGATTCAACTATCACAACTGAACCCATTTTGAAAGAAGGCTTCGTAACAGGAATCGCAGCCAAAGACATGAAACAAGACACCACAATGCAGTTGCAGAGCAAAGTAGTTGTAGACGCGAGTGGCTTCACCGCAATCCTCCGCAAGGGGTTGCCACAGGAAATAGGAATCGACCTGAACGTGGACAACGAAGACGTAGAAGCCTGCTACAGAGAAATCCGCGAACTTAAAGGACGAGAAGCCGATACCGAATTCTGCATTATTTATCTCGACCAGAAGCAAACTCCAGGAGGTTACCATTGGATCTTTCCCGAGGGCGAAAACAGAGTCAACGCTGGTTTAGGCGTGGCTATGACTGAGGGTTTTCCCAACCCGAAAAACCTGTTCTATCAAAAAATCTTGCCCAAATCCGTGTTTCAAAATTCGACGCTGATCAAAGGCGGAAGCTGGTATGTGCCCACTAGGCGTCCACTAGACTGCATGACTGGCAACGGCATCGTTTTGGTGGGCGACGCTGCCTGCCAAGTTAACCCCATCCACGGAGGCGGTATAGGTCCATCAATGATGGGTGGAACCTTGGCTGGAAAAGCCATTACGGAGGCTGTTGAAAAAGGCGATGCTAGCCGTGAGGGTTTGTGGCGTTACAACACGGATTACATGAGGTTTTATGGAGCCAAGCAGGCTGGTTTGGACATTTTCCGCCTATTCTTGCTGAAGAGTGTGGGCAATGAGGAAATCAATTATGGAATGAAGTACAACCTTATCACCGAAGACGACTTCTTTAAGGCGAGCCAAGGCGAAAACCTGCGCCTAAACATAACCGAAAAGTCACGGCGGGCATTGTACGGTTTGGGCAAACTCTCACTGCTTAGGCGACTGCGCGACGCAGCCAACCTAATGAAGAAAATGAAGACCTTATACATGAACTATCCCGCTTCTCCAGAAGACTTCGATGAGTGGCGTAAGCAGACATGCTCTATTATGAAAGAAGCAAACACGCGGCTGAGTCGCTCGAAAACGTAATAAGGGCTGCAGTTGTCTTAGGGTTTGGGCTTTCATCCCATTGAAAAGAAGGTTTGTCGCCCAGAAACTAGTGAAACGCCTAAACGAGAAAATACAGCGTAAACTCAGCCTGCAAGAAACACTGATTCTGAGCGTGGTTTTGAAGGGCTTACCCGTAGCCTACGGCTTGGCGAAAATGAATGAGGTGGTTGAGAATTTTGTTCCGTTGGTTGCTCAAAGGCACATTTACATGCAGCATCATGTGGAATCGTATTTTCCAAGCCTCGAATGGAAAGCTTACTTCACCAAGCAGCTCAATCTATGTAAGGGCATATTAATTGTCGACGACGTGGTTAACACAGGCTTCACAAAGCAGAAGGTTGAAAGCATCGTTCACTCACTAAACCAAACCCGTGACAGCGTACTGCCTCGATGGTTTGCCGCCCTCGTCTTGAATCTTCAGACCTTAGCCAACCCAAACTTCGCCAGCGCAAACGATTTCTACGCCATGAAAGTAAAAGCAACCAACGTAGAGTGCGATTGGGGAATGATGACGGTTCCCCTCTGGGGCCTGCCAATCGAAACCGCCCTCCAGCGCTGTGAAGAGTACCATCAGAGATTCTGGCAGAACGAGCAGCGTTGGATTACCATAACTTATTAGTCGCAGTAGATTGCTCTTCTGATTCGAAGTGTCCACCTTGCATGTTGTTGCCCTAGTAACGGGGGGAAAAGACTCTGCCCTAGCCCTGTATCGAGCCTTAAAAAAAGGCTTCCAAGTGAAATATTTGGCCACGATGCTCCCAGAACGAGCCGACAGCTGGATGTTTCACTACCCCAACATCCACATTGCAGACTTTTTTGCGGAAGCAGTGGGCATACCTCTGGTTAAGGCAGAAACTTCTGGTGTGAAAGAGGCTGAGCTTGAAGACCTCAAGCGGTTGCTTGCAAAACTTGAAGTGGACGTCGTGGTTTCAGGAGGCATATCCTCAAAATACCAGAAAGAACGCATCGACAGGGTCTGCAAAGAGTTAGGTTTGAACCACATTGCGCCGCTTTGGCAAGAACGACCGCTCAAACTGCTCAAAGAAATAATCGAGTTAAAAATGGAAACCATAATCGTTGGCGTGTACGCTCATGGATTCGACCAAACTTGGCTGGGAAGAAAAATAGATGAAACAACCATCAGCGACCTCACTGATTTGAACAAGAAGTTTGGTGTGTCGCTTGTCGGTGAAGGCGGCGAATACGAAACTCTCGTCTTAGACGCTCCCTTCTTCAAGAAAAGAATTAAGCCTGTTGAAACCCAAAAAATCTGGCAGGGCACCAGCGGCTACCTACTCATCAAGAGGGCTGTTTTGGAGAATAAAAAAGAAAAGAAAGGGAGGAAGGAGGGGTAAGCCTTAGCTCACGTATTTCGGAACCTTAATCTCCACAGGCTCATAGTCTTGCAACTTGCCAGCCAGGAAACTCTCGTAAGCCGACAGGTCGAGAAGTCCGTGTCCGCTGGCGTTGAAGGCTATAACCTTCTTTTCGCCTGTCCGTTTGCAGTGCAAAGCCTCGTCGATGGCGAATTTTAGGTTGTGCGCCGATTCTGGAGCGATTATCATTCCCTCTGTCTGAGCCAGAAGGTGGGCTGCTTCGAACACTTCGTTTTGGTTGTAGGCTACTGAGCGCATGTGGCCCTTCTGGATCAGATAGGATATGGCAGGTGACATTCCGTGGTAGCGTAGTCCTCCAGCGTGTATGGGTGGGCAGGCGTATTCGTGTCCCAGCGTTAGCATCTTCAATAGCGGCGTTATCTGACCCGTGTCTCCAAAACTGTACGTGTACACGCCTCTGGTGGTGTGCGGCACGGCTTTGGCTTCGCAGGCAACGAACTCTGGCGAATCAACCTTATGCGTCAGTTTGTCTCTCATGAATGGAAAGCTGAAGCCTGAGTAGTTAGAGCCGCCGCCGATGCAACCGCATATGACGTCTGGGTAAACGTCTATCATCTCAAACTGCTTCTGGGCTTCGAGTCCGATTATGGTTTGATGCAGCAACACGTGATTCAAAACAGAACCCAAGGAGTACCTCGTTTTTTCGTCAGAGAGCGTGTCCTCAAGGGCTTCACTGATAGCAATTCCTAACGTGCCAGGATGGTTAGGATTCTCCTTTAGAAGTTTCCTTCCAAACTCTGTCTTGTCGCTTGGTGACGGAAAGATTTCAGCGCCGAAGACTTCAGCCATTGTTCGGCGACCAGGCTTCTGCTGATAACTCACGCGGACCATGTAAAGGCGACATTTCAAGTCGAAGAGGGTGCATGCCATCGCTAGTGCGGTGCCCCACTGCCCGGCGCCGGTTTCGCTGGCAAGACGCTCAATTCCCTGCGCCCTGTTGTAGTAAGCCTGCGCTATGGCTGTGTTAGACTTGTGGCTTCCCGTGGGGCTCACGTACTCGCACTTGTAGTATATCTGCGCTGGCGTTTTCAGGCGGGCTTCCAGACGCTTAGCTCTGATTAGGGGAGTAGGTCTGGGAATTCTGAGGTAAGCGTCTAGAACCTCGTCTGGAATCTTTATGTAGCGTTCACTCGAGACCTCTTGGCGAATCAGTTCCTTCGCAAAGATGCGCTCCAGCATGGCAGGGTTGACTGGTTGAAGCGTCTTCGGGTCTAGGGGCGGCGCCAACGGCTCGGGCAAATCCGCCTGAATGTTGTACCAAGAGGTTGGAATTTCGTCGGGGGAAAGCAAAACAGCGTGCTCAGAGATGTTGCTTGATGCCTTCAAAACTGTTCTTCACCTTGTTCATATGCATGGTTTTTATCGGCGACAGCTCTGCACACTATACAGCTCAAAGGTTAAATTTATATCTTTCGTGTACACAATTGTACATTTGAAGGAAACGTATTGCCATGGCATCGATATGGAATAAGGTGGCTCAGCGCCTAGAAGATTATCCAGAGCGTTTGAGCGTTGCCAAAGTCCTTATTGAAAATGGATTAAGCGTAAGAGACGAAAAAATATTCTGCAACGACATTGAGATTCCACCTATAAGGATAGCACGCGTTGCTAGGGTTGACAGAAGAACGGTTGCCGAAACAGTAAAGGCTATTGAGACCAGCGGTGAACTGCGAGAGATTTTCGCTGGAATCCGCTCATCTGGGCATTCGTTGAAGGGCATCGCCAAACACCTCAACCTGGGAGTGGTGGAAATCACGCCAGTCAACGCTAAAATTCCCGGCATCCTAGCCAAATCTGCTACCATTCTGGCTGAAAGAGGAATAAGCATTAGACAGGCGATAGTTGACGACCCAGAGCTGTCTCCCGAACCCAAACTGACGCTCATAGCGGAGACCAAAATCCCAGGCGAACTCATTCCTAAACTGTTGAAAGTGAAGGGTGTCGAAAAGGTTTCAGTGTACTAGCGGGTCTAAAAAGGTTTATTAGTGGTTTGCAGGTATCTGGCTACAAACCGTGTACGGATTAAAGGTCCGTTAGGATGTAACCAACTAGGTTGAACTGCAAACAGGAGCTGAGTTGAGGAGTATGGCTTATAAGTACGTCGCCGAGGCGTGGAGCAAGCCAGAGGAATCTTTTGTGAAAGATCTGATGAAACAGCGCCTCATCGAGTGGCGCAGAGAGCCAACCATAGTCAGGGTTGAGCGTCCTCTCCGCTTAGACCGAGCCCGCAAGCTGGGCTACAAAGCAAAGCAAGGCTTCGTGATGGTTAGGGTCAGGGTTAGGAGGGCTGGAAAAAGGCGGCCGAGACCGAAGGCTGGGCGTCGGCAGAAGCGCATGGGTGTTGCCAAGCTCAAACTGGCTAAGAGCCTGAAATTGATTGCTGAGGAGAGAGCGGCGAGGAAGTTTCCCAACTTGGAGGTTCTGAATTCCTACTGGGTTTGGGAAGACGGGCTTCACAAATGGTATGAGGTGATTATGGTTGACCCGAATCACCCTGTTATTAAGTCTGACAGGAACATCGGTTGGATTGCTGAGAAGGCGCATCATGGTCGAGTCTTCAGGGGATTAACCAGCGCTGGCAAAGAGGTCAGGGGTCTTCGCCACAAGGGAACGCGCAGAGAAGAATAACTCCCTTAAATCGGTCTGTTGAATAAAGAGGAAAAAAGAAAAAGGGAAGATGTAAGCCAGTTAGCGTTTTTTATCTGTAATAGACCAGAGCGGAAATGACGCAGCCGTAGTTGTCCATGGGCACTCTGAGGACTTCCATGCGCTTCTCGATGGGTCCGATTTGGATGCCTCTGATCTTTGCCATTTCTTTGATTTTCCATTCTAAGGTTTCTTCGAGCGCTTTCTTGTCCATGAATCCGTGTGCTTCGGCTACCACGCCGTATCTTTTGCTGCCTGCCCACGCCCAGGCGATGCCGGCGCCGATGGTTGTGCCCTCGTCTCCGTCCATTCTGGCTAGGACTGAGAAGGTTATGGCTCCAGCGTCTATGTTGTGTTTTTCGACTTCGGTGCAGCCTCTGGGCAGAATCGAGCTCACGCAGACGAGGTTGCATTGGGCGATGCCGGCTTTCTTTAGAGCGAGGTCGAACGCGTTTAGTTCAGATACAGGGCTGACGGCTTTTCCGCTCGTTATGAAAAATTCTTTCGGAATCATCCCTGTTTTTCGATACCTCACATTTCTAAATATTGCATGCACACGAAACTTGTTTAATAATTTTGTGGTGTTTCTCTAGTTAATTTTAAATCAAGAGTCGAAATCAGTAGACTACGGTTGACAGATTATGAGTGCCAGCGCGAAAGCGGTCGTGGAGAAAAAGTCTGACAAGACTCGAAGGGGAAGAGGCTTCAGCAAGAGCGAACTCGGCGAAGTCGGTTTGGATTTTCATCAAGCGCGAAGACTACGCTTGCCAATAGATCAACGAAGAAAAACTAAACGAGAGGAGAACGTTAAGACACTTAAGCAGTTGTTGCGCAAAAAGTAATTTAGAAGAAAAGGGCGTGCAGGGTTTGTCTCGGGCTCCGCCTCTCTCTCAGGTTGACGTCAGCTGTTTTGCCCACGCCACCGAGGATGAGGGTAAGGTTTTAGATGCTCTGAGGCATCTCTTGCCCAAGGCATACGTTGATAACATCGTTTTCACGAAGAAAAAAACGGAGGGGCATCATGGAAATCCCATTGTTTTGTTCGAATCGACCATCAAAGACAAGGTTATTTTGTGGGCGTTGGTCGAAAACTTGGCTTCGAACTTGAGTCCTTTGGACAAGGAAACGTTGCTGAGTGAGGTGGAAAGGCATTTTGAGAAGGGCAGCCTCTACATTCGGTTGGATAAGCAGGCGGCGTTTGAGGGCGAATTCAAGCTTGCAAGCGCTGACCCTGTTCGGTTTCGGTTGAGGTTCAAGAAGAATCGACTTGAAGACGTCGTGGAGATTTGTCGTGAAGTGGGGATGCTTCCTAGATGAAGTTCTCGGATTTGCACCTGTTGGCTCCTCTGCGGGATTTTGACCAGACGACGAAGATGATTGCTAAATCTTCAGAGTTGGGCTACAGTCAGGTCGGTGTGCCTCTTCCACCCAGTTTCAGTCAGGATGCTGTTGAAAGGCTGCGCCGACTCTGTGGAGAGTTTGGTTTAGACTTTGTGACTCGGCTGGACCTTGCTCCTAAGAGTTCTGGTGAGTTGCTTGGCGGTTTGCGGCGGTTTAGGCGGAGGTTTGAAGTGGTGTCTGTCTTGTGTGGTTCTAAGCCTGTTGCTAGGCAGGCGGCTAAGGACAGGAGGGTGGACCTGCTCTGTTTTAGGGCTGTGGAGCCGAGGAGGCGTTTTTTTGACTGGGCTGAGGCTGAGTTGGCTTCGAAGTCCTCTGTGGCTCTTGAGATTGACTTGGCTCTGTTTCTTGGCTTGGAGGGTTTTGCCAGTGTTAGTCTTTTTTCACGCTTGCGGAGGGAGGTAGCAACAGCGAAGAGTTACGGCGTGCCCGTGGTGCTGTCCAGTGGGGCTGCGGAGCCTTTGCTTTTGAGGAAGCCACAGCACTATGCTTCATTGACTTTCCTGTTTGACATGGATGTGTCGCTGGCTTTGGAGGCGTTGTCTAAGAACCCGATGGGCATCGTTGAGCGGAACAGGATGAAGCAGAGTCCCGATTATGTGGCGCCTGGGGTTCGAATAGTTAGAAGGAGTAGGAGAGAGAGTCCTTGACCAAGTATGTTAGAAGGCGGTATCTGGGGCTGAGAGTGGAGTGTGAAGCGTCGTTGGACTCGAGGGTGGTTTCCGACGCAGTTTGGAACTCTGTTCTGCGCCTCTTCGGTGAGGTGGGTGCCAGCCAAGCAGGGCTCTACTTGGTGAGCTTCGATAAGGAGACGAATTACGCTGTTCTGCGCTGCAGTCACAGGGCGTTGCCCATGGTTAAGGCTGCTGTCGCATCTATTACAAAAATGGGTAACCAACCCGCAGCCGTTCATGTGCTAAGAGTCTCAGGAACCCTAAAAGCACTGAACAAAAAAGTAACAAACACAAGAAAAGCAGATCCTTCCTCTTTTTCTAACAATATTTCTCAGTAGTTAGAGTAGGCTGTTAAACTCACAAATAGCCCAGAGTAGAGGACATAGAACGAAGGAAGGGAGAGAAGGAAGGTTTAGACTTGACTTTTTTGTCCACAATTTGGACAGTATTTTACGCCAGCAGAAAGTTCAGTTCCACAATTCGCACAGAACCTCTTTTGGACACTTGGAGTTGGAATTGGCGAAGGCGTTTTAGGAATAGCCTCAATTTTTTGTTCTTCTTGTGCTCTTGCATTGCTTACAAAACCCACAACGAGCAAGATTACGCCAACGATAATCAGAGGTGCAGCCATGTCCCTATAAGGGGCAATAACAAAAAACCACCTTATTTCTGTATAGAAATATGCGAAGAGCCCACCAAGCAATAAAAGAATGCCAAGAATAATTCCCAAAGAACCTATGACTTTCCAATCTGCAGAACGCATGAACCTTACTGTATTTGGAGCAAATAAAAAGTTTCTCATTCACTTCTGTTCTGGCATGTTTACTACCAACTAATGTGAAGAGAAAAAGAGAGAAGGCTATTTGCGCTTGATCTGCTTCTAGTCTGACTTAGTGATATAGATGTCTGAACAAGGGGTATTCCTTAGAAAAGTTGCTAGAGAGAACTTCAGAAATGCTGAACAATTCGTGAAGGATGCAGAGACCTTACTGAAGAAGAGAAGTTATGCCCACGCATTCGCCCTTGCTGTTCTTGGTGAAGAGGAACTGGCTAAGGCTGTTATGTATAGTCTTGCGGCTAATGAGATAATGAGAATCGAAGGGAAATGGAGAAGCAAATTGATCAAACATGCTGTAAAACAGACGATTGCTTTGGGTATTGCCCAGATTTATGAATTAATTCTAATCGCAGAGGACGCAGCGATCAACGCAAAGAAGAAAGCAAAAGGAGACGTCAGAAAATTCAGAGAGCTGTTTGAAGAAGAACTCAAAAAACTCATCAAAGAAGAGCAAGAAATGTTTGCCAGAAAACGTGGAGAAGTCTTTGAACATTTGGAACACTTTGAGAAGTTACAGAAGAAGAGAGAGGAAGCTATGTATGTTGAAGCAAACTTAGAGAAAGAAAGAATTAGCTCACCACGGAATTTCAAGAAATCAACTGCGAAGAGCTATGTTTTTCACGTTAGGGAAAGACTTGACGCTTTGAGATATGAAATAGGCAGAACAATGACAGATTCAGACAGAAAGATTGCCATTTCAACGAGAAATGCAGTTGTTAACCAATTCCAAGGAGAACAAAGAAAGAAGGTCTTAGACTGGTATGGTATATCTGAACAAGATTTACCTATGATATAAAAAGGAAAGGGGAAGTTCTCTACACTTCTCTTTTCAGCAGCAACAACTGTGTTCTCTGCATAGCATTATTTCGTAATCTCCAGCAACACTGAAATATGGGGGATGCTGTAGAATCACTAGGGGATGATGTCGCCGTCCCAGTCTGATTTATGCGGATGAGGACCAAAACATCGACAGACCCCTTATCCTCAAGGTTCCACACGAGCCCATCTAGAGCTTCATCAAAAGATGTTAGTGTTACTAAGGAACAGTTCATCACTAACATGCGCACAACTCAACTCAAACAGTCTGTGATTCCGTGTTCAACTACTTCTGTTCACACTCCGCCCTTGCAGGGTCAGGTAGAAGAAGGTATAAGGGGCTGAGCGCCTTCTTCAAAAATTTACTTCACCGCCAAAAACGTCACTTTTGACAACATACCAACAACCATTACATAGTCGCTTCTGCTCCCTCATTCCCAAACCCCATAAATACTCGCAGCACAGCAATTAACACTCTGAACCAAGGTCTCAGGAAAAAACCAGAGGTTGCAGCCAGGCGAATTAGCCAAGGGCGGAACAGTCGCAGAAAAATCCTTCGCCATACTCGTCCTAGTGGGCATAATCGAAGTCTTCGCGGGAGTATTCTCCCTAAGCGTCGCCCTAATCGCCGACGGCGCCCACTCATTCGCCGACGCCATTGTTTCACTAATCGTCTGGATCGGCCTACGCCTGTCGAGGAAGGCACCCGACGGCAAATTCCACTTCGGCTACTACAGAGTTGAAACCTTCAGCAGCGTCGTGGCAGCGTTCTTCATGGCAGCCTTAGGCGGAGTCATCCTCTACGAATCCTACCTAGTGCTGCTCGCCCCAAGACAACTCGTAAACGCCGAACTGGCAATGACCGTCGCACTGGCAGCAGCCACAGTAGCCCTAATCATCGCCGTCTACAAGGGTCGAGCAGCCAAAAAATACGGCTCACTGGCACTCAAAACAGACGCATTCAACTCGGTCAAAGACGTGCTCACCTCAATAACCGCCTTCGCCGGCATAGCCCTAAACAAATACCTCCAAATCGCTCAAACCGACTCTATAGCAGGAATAATAATCGCCCTATTCGTCTTCACAGTTTCCTACTCAATCGTAAAAGAAGCCTCCCTAGTCTTAATGGACGCCTGCCAATGCACAGAAATCCTCACAGACATCGAAAACATAGCCAAAAGCGTCCAACACGTCAAGAGCGTGCACAGCATCCGCATGCGAAAGCTCGGACCCTACCTCATGGGTGACTTGCACATCGTGGTCGATGCCGACATGACTGTGAAGGAAGCCGACCAAGTAGCCACAGAAGTAGAGGAGCAGGTTAAGCAGGAATTCGACGAAATAGCAGAGATAAAAGTGAGAATCGAACCACACGAGCCTCCGCCACAAAAATAAAACCTAACTTTAAAGGCTCAAAAGTTCACACTCAAAAATAACGCTTAAGCACGACTGCACAACAATGCCTAAAGCAGCGGGTGTTCCCAAAATGAAGCATCCCTCATTGTATCTGGATTGGTACGCTCACGTTCCAAAAGTGAAACACGACCTTCGCTCAAGCGGGCTCGGCTACTTCAAATACAACCTGTCCTTAGGCGAAATCGACTTGAGCATCAACCATGTGCACGGCAACCCCGAAACCACCCAACTTTTAGCAATGCGTTATCATGTGCAGCCCGAGAACGTCTTCGTCTCAAGCGACGGCGCCACAGGTCAGAACTCCCGAATAATCCGGTATCTGACAGAAAAGAACGAGAAAAGAAACGAAGCCATAGTCGAATACCCAACCTACGAACCCCTACTGCGGCAGGTTCAAGAGCATTTCCCCATCGTGAAAAGACTGGAAAGAAAATGGAACGAAGCCTACAGGCTCGACGCCGACAGGCTTCGAAAACTCGTTTCAGAAAAAACAGGATTGCTCGTGTTAACTAACCCCCACCTGCCCAGCGGAGCAGTATCTGACGTGAGGGAGCTGAAAGGAACACTGAATGTTGCGGGCGAGCACGGTTTCCACGTTCTGTGCGACGAAATCTACGCCGAATTCAAAAGAGACGCTGTACCGACGATTTTTTCTGTCGACCCCAAGTTGGGCATAGTTACAACCAGCTTTTCCAAGGCGTATGGCCTAGGAGGATTAAGAACAGGCGTAGCCATCGCCCAAAGAGAACTCGTCGATGAACTCTATTCCAATGCTTTAAACACGGTTGGCACCTCCTCAAACGTCATTCAAATCATCACGGCAAAGCTCCTGACAGAAGGACACAATGCGCTTGAAAAGAACAAGCAGAGATGGTTGAGACTCAAGACGGAAGCGGGTAAACTTTTGAAAGAAAAGGGCTTCGAACACTTTCCAAACGACGTTCTCATAACCTTCTGGATGAAGCTGCCAATAAACGACACGTACAAGTGGATAAACCAACACGCCATACCGAAGCATAGAGTAGCCCCTGTGCCAGGAGCATTCTTCCTCTTCAAAAACGACTACAAAATGGTACAGTCAGACATGATAAGACTCGGCTTGGGCAACATCAACCCAGACAAGGCGAAACTAGTTGAAGCCTTTGACGCTTTAGAAAAAGCAGTAAACACATACTAGTCTGGGCAGTCAAATTTTTCAAATTTTTGGCTAGCCCGCAGTGCCTGTGAGTCTATCTTGACCGTTGCCTTTCGAGCCTGGCTTGTTTTTTCTTCTTCCGCCTTTCTTCTCTTGCCTTCTTTTTCAGAGGCTTGGGTTTTCCTGCTTCTCTTGCTTCTCCTCTTATGCTGCTCATTGAATCGCCTCCTTATTCATACATCAAAACAAAGACTATAATTCTTTCTCTAAAACAGCGTTGTTCACCGGGCAAACCCCAAAAACCGAAACAAACAGCGGATAACTTTTCTTGGTGAGGGTTCTTTTCACGAAAAAAGAAGGTTCAGTGGACTGGGGGGATTTGAACCCCCGCAACGTGGCGAAATCTCCCGCAAATCCCCTCTTTTCTGTTTTAATCTATATTTGGGCCTCTTCTATATCCCATTGCTCTTGGTTTGACGCGCATAAACGGGAGTTCAAACCTCTCCCGGGCTACTAAAACAACTATACTATAATAATAACTCGGCTGTCTTTTATTGTGACGTGTGAGGGAAGTCTGCTTCTCATGCGTTGTTCAAATTGTGGAAAATGCTGTGAAAAAACCGAGATGGAGCTTTCAAGCAAGGACATCGAAAGATTAGAGGAAATGGGTCATCGCAGAGAAGAATTTGCAGTTATAGAAGATGGTGTGACTCGGCTCAGAAACGTTGAAGGGTGGTGCTATTTCTACAGTCTAGCTGATAAGAAATGCCGAGTCTATGGAAAAAGACCATTGGGATGCTATCTTTATCCAGTTGTGCATCTGGTAAATGAGGGCGCCATCGTTGATGAATTATGCCCAATGGGACAGACGATTTCAGAACAAGAATTGAGAACAAAAGGAAAAATCCTTGACAAACTCTTGAAAAAGATCGATAATGAAAGAGCGCGCGCTACGCTAAATTACTAATGCAAGTTGACACAAATAGGAATCACGGCAAACCAAAAAGAACCAACCAAAAAATGAGTGAGGTGTGAATAATGGAACAAACCAAAAAAGAATCTTTGCTAGAGCGTTATTGGAGACTTAGAGGAGA
>Ga0315314_1001216_pt1 | contig 23941 bp, 25 predicted proteins | sample TDP9_MG_FD_203631 | JGI IMG/M metagenome (GOLD analysis project Ga0315314, IMG submission 203631) | Freshwater sediment microbial communities from Lake Towuti, South Sulawesi, Indonesia - TDP9 | ecosystem: Environmental > Aquatic > Freshwater > Lake > Sediment | place: Indonesia: South Sulawesi... | reverse complement strand
ATTCAAGATTTGATAAAGAAAGAGGGGATAAAGAGAGAAGAGGTTATAGCAGTAGGAGATGGTGCGAATGATAGATTCATGCTCAGGGAGGCTGGTCTTGGAATAGCTTTTGATGCTCAGGAAATCTTAAGAAAGGTAGCAGATGGTGTAATAACGAAAGATAACTTAAGAGGATTGATTTACTGCCTGAGTGAGTTTAAAGATTATTGAATTTTGCAGAAAGCGCAAATTCGATTAAACAAATTGAGCATATGGTCAATTAGGTCGCTTATCAAATATACTTGAACTCCAAGCCGTACCTAGCTTTCAGGAATTCTTCAAATCTCTTAAATACAGGGCTTAAAGCTATGCCTGTCTTTATCCCTTTTTCTAGATCGTAAAATACACAATGCTCAGTTATTTTAGGATCTGATTTGAGAGCTTCAAATACCTTTTCTTCCATTCCTCCGGTAGAGATAAACGCTATACAAGACGCATCTTTAACCTTCCAGAAATCACCTTCACGTACTGAAACTTTGTGCAAGCGTATCATGGATTTGAGAGTTTGGAGAGTTATGGATTTAGACCAAACAAATACGTGATAAGAGTCACCAACTTTGAACCATTGTCCACTCTTTTCGCTTTCCCATTCATCACGGCAATGTTCTTTAAAAGCTTTGAGGGCTTCCTTAACTTTTATGTTGACCAAATCTGCTCCCAAATAAAAATTGCAAAAGGATCAATTTAAGATTTATCGGGATGCTAAAGCTCATCGGTTCAGCATGCTCTCATAAATTCGAAGAGTTTGTATAGCCGCCTTTTCCCATGTAAAGTAATTTAATACCCTTCTTCGCCCATTTTCTCCCCATTTTCTAGCTCTTTTTTGATCTCTTAAAACCTCTTTTATACCCCATGCTATATCAGCTGGGTCATGACCATTGACATGAACACCGTTCTGATCCGGACCTGATGGCACAACTTGCTCGACAAATCCGACTACCCCTCGAGCCCCTACTACTATAGGCTTTGCCATAGCCATCGCTTCTAAGCTAACGATTCCAAAAGGCTCGTATAAAGATGGAAAGACGCATACATCAGAGGCTGCGTAATGCAGAATGCGTTCTTTTTCAGGAACGAATTCAAATCTATAGAGAACTTTTTCCCCTATTCCTAGTCTATCAGCCAAAGCCATTATATCGCGTTGCTCCTCGCCTCTGCCCAGTATTACAAGCTTCGATTTTGGAAACTCGCTCAAAATAAAAGAGAGAGCCTGGATCAGATTTCGAACACCTTTGACCCATGTTAGCCTTCCGACGAAGAGGATAAAATTCTCTTCTACTTTAATTCCATATCTATCACGTAGTTTTTGAACATCTTCCTCAATAATCCTATTTGGATCGTATCTTTCTGGGTCGACACCATTCCAGACCACATCTATATTATTCTCTGGCCAACCATGACGAGCTAGATTTTGCTTCATCACGTTGCTAACAGTTATTATGTGATCAGCGCTATCCGCCGTAACCCTTTCTAGATGGCTCACAACTTCTGATCCTGTATCTCCACTTCTTCCCCACTCTGTAGAATGAACATGAAAGGCCAAGGGCATTTTCTTCAGCTCTTCTTTAATGGTAAGCCCAGCAATACTACTCAACCAGTCATGAACGCTGATTAAGTCAAATTTATAGCCATCTCTGCGAATTAGTTCGTTGACAAACTTTGTGGCAGATAGGATATTGTAGATGAAAACATCGTTAAAGAATTTCAAATTAGTCCCCCATCTTCTAAGATCCTCTGTTACCAAAAGGGGGAAGACCTTTGTGGCATTTGCAATCATAGGTCTATGGACCTCTACTCCTTCTATTATCTCCCTAACTGGCAAGTCTCCAGGGTTGAGGGTGAAGACTGAAACATCGTGATCAAAATCTACCAACTTTCTTGTGATGTTTTCTGCGTAAGTACCTAACCCTCCAACAAGAACAGGGGGGTATTCCCATACGAAAAAGACTATTCTCAAATTTTTTCACCTATAGTATATTGGCTTATCGAATGATATCGATAGTTCTTCATAAGAATGATGCTTTAAATTTTCTTGTTATCAACTTTAAAATTTCAGAAAAATAATTATTTAATAAGAGACCATAGTAAAGATTAAATTCTTTGCTTTGAAAACTTATTAACGAAGTGGCTTATCTTTGGACACTTTAAAGATCAAAGAGTTAAGCGTTGAGGTAGCTGAGAAGAGAGTTCTGAATGAGATTGACTTAACCATACCAAAAGGAGAAGTTCATGTCTTATTTGGTCCTAATGCTTCCGGAAAAACTTCTTTATTGATGACTATACTAGGTTTTCCTAATTATAAAGTAATTTCAGGAAAAATCTGGCTCAACGGTGTAGATATAACAGATATGCCCACAGATGAGCGTGTGAGACTTGGAATGGGCGTGGCCTTTCAAAACCCTCCAGCTATAAGAGGGGTTAAGCTGGCAGACATCCTTCATAACTTCCTTAAATCTGAGCCTGAGGCAAAGAAGAAAGAGGTCGAGTTATGTGAGACTTTAAATCTCACAAAAGAATTTCTCTTAAGAGATTTGAACCTTGGCTTTTCTGGTGGGGAGGTTAAGAGGTCTGAAATTTTACAGATCCTTACCCAAAAACCTAGCTTTGTCATGCTGGATGAACCAGACTCAGGAGTTGATGTGGAGAACCTTGGGATCATAGGCAAAGTGGTAAACGATTTCTTTGAGGGAAGGTCAGGGCTCTTGATAACCCATCTGGGCTACATCTTACGTTACGTTGAGGTTGATAAAGCCCATGTTTTAATCGATGGGAAGATAGCTTGTTCAGGGGAACCCATTAAGATTCTTGACCAGATATTGAAGGAAGGTTACGGGTGGTGCGAAAAGTGCCTAAAGATAGAGAGGAAGAAGTGTTAAAGGCTATAGACAAGCCAGCCAGTTTCGGTCCCGATCTAGAAATAAAAGATTTCATCAGAGAAGCTAAACCTTGGTATCCTTGCCCAGTTTCATCTCTTCCAGAAGAAATAGCAAATCAGTCCTTAAATGTAGGGATAAGGACTGATGAAAAGGAAAGAGTTGGGACTTACTTTCAGATAGACCACTCAGTCGTTTTTCAAGGCATTCAAAAGGCTTTTGAAGGGAAGATAGAGTTGATGAGTACAAAAGATGCCCTCAAAAAATATGATTGGTTCAAAGATTACTGGTGGAAAATTATACCAGCAAATATGGACAAATACACTGCCTTAGCAGAGCTAAACTGGGATCAAGGTTATTTCATCAGAGTTTTAGAAGGTCAGAAAATTACGCTCCCTCTTCAATCATGCCTCTTTATCTCGATGAATAGATTAAATCAGAATGTTCATAACGTGGTGATAATAGAACCTAACTCAGAAGTTCAAATAATAACAGGCTGTGTTGTTCATCCTAACGTTCAAAAAGGACTTCACGTTGGAATTTCGGAATTTTACTTGAAAAAAGGGGCTAAGCTCAATTTCACTATGATCCACAACTGGGCTCAGAACTTTGATGTTCGTCCAAGGACAGCAGTACTCATAGAGGAAGATGCTACATACGTGAACAATTACATATGTTTAAAGCCAGTGAAGAGTCTTCAAACGTACCCAGTTGCATATTGTGAAGGAACCAATTCAAGAGCTATTTTCAACTCCATTCTATATGGAAGAGGGAATTCTTATATCGATGTAGGGTCAAAAATAGTTCTTCAAGGATCTGAAAGCAAAGGAGAAGTCATAAGTCATGCCATAGCCTCGGAGAGTGCTCAAATATATGCTAGAGGATTACTAATAGGAGAGAATAGTAATAGTAAAGCACATCTCGAATGTAGAGGTCTTTTAGTTTCTGATAGAGCCTCTATTCATGCTATACCAGAGCTTATTGGGAAAGTTAGCGGTACCGAGCTTTCACACGAGGCTGCCGTTGGCAAGATAGCTGAGGAGCAGGTCAGATACTTGATGGCTAGAGGATTTTCAGAGGCTGAGGCTAGATCATTAATAGTAAGAGGCTTTATGGATGTTGCCATCTTTGGTCTTCCAGATGCTTTAAGAGACGAAATAAAAAGGATCGTAGATGAGACTGCAAAAGAAGTTTTATGATAATTATTTATTGAATTGTTTTCAGCTTGATGATTTTGATAACTCTCTCTATAACCTTATGTTCTTCTTTTAAGGCATCAGTTGCATACATTCTACTCGCCCTTTAGCTCATCGCTCTCTCATTCTATATTTCTATCTACTTTATGACCAGTCTTATACCAACAGCCAACAAAGCAAAAGCTATTGCGCCAACTAAACCGCTAAATTGCATGAATAGTTCTATAACGATTGGAGCTTTGTTGATTTCCCATAGCATGTAGGGTATCCAAGCCAAGAGGAGAAAGCCTGAGATAAAGAAGCAAACAATTCCTAGAACACCATAATCCTTGCCTTCCTTCTCAACTTTCGTCATTTTGATCATTCTTCTATTATTGCTTATCAATTTATAAATTACGGTCACAGTATTATTGATAAGTGAGACTATTGACCAAAGAGTTCATTCGTCTTGAACATGGTGGCGGTGGAAAGCTCATGAGGCTACTTATAGAGAATGTGGTGATACCGAGTTTTTCCCTTAAAAAAGTTAAGGGAGGCACAGGCTTGTTAGAGGAGGACGATGGCGCAGTAATCCCTATGGAAAATGACTATCTTGTGTTAACTACAGATTCTCATACTGTAAAGCCCATATTCTTCCCTGGCGGAGACATAGGCAGACTGGCTATATCTGGTACAGTAAACGATTTATCAGCGATGGGTGCAAAACCTATAGCAATAACTTCTGCAATAGTCATGGAAGAGGGCTTTCCAGTTTATCAACTTAAGAGAATTCTCAATTCGATGAATGAAACTTTGATGGAAATAGGTATCCCATTAGTAGCTGGCGATACAAAGGTTGTTGAGAAAGAAGGAATTGATAAGATTATAATCACAACTGCAGGCATAGGATACACTCACATGCCTATTTTCGATTCTGGTCTAAAACCTGAGAATCTGATAATAATAACTGGTCCGATCGGGAACCATGAAGTTGCTTTACTATCTAAAAGAGAGGGGTTAAAGTTTGAGACTCGACTGAAATCCGATGTTGCTCCTCTTTGGAATATGGTAGAATTGGCTTTAAAGTCTGGAAAGATCACTTCTATGAAAGATCCTACTAGAGGAGGGGTTGCTGGGACTCTTAACGAGATGGCTCGAAAATCGAATGTCAATATAAACGTGTGGGAAAGTATGGTGCCAGTGGATGAAGAGGTAAGAGGTGTAGCTGAAATGTTGGGCATAGACGTCTTTGAAACTACGAACGAGGGAATAATGGTTATGGGCGTTGCAAGAGACGATGCTGAGAAAGTGCTCAAAGCTATAAAGTCAACAAAGTATGGGCGTAAGGCAAACATTGCAGGAGAGGTGGAGAAAGGCGAGGGAATGGTGATCCTTGAGACTAGCACAGGTGGGAAGAGAATCATAGAAGAACCTATCGGAAGCCCCTTACCCAGAATATGCTGAAGCCTTTATGATTAAGTTTATTTGGCACTAAATGTAAAATTTGTTATATGTGCCTAGGCGTACCTGGCAAGCTTGTAAAAATTATAGGGACAAAAGGCATCGTAAGCTTTGGAGGTGCAAAAAGAGAGGTAGATTTATCTCTAATTGAAAAACCAATTGTCGGAGAGTACGTTATAGTTCATGCTGGCTTTGCCATAGAGAAGTTAGACGAAATTGAGGCTAAGGAGACCATAAGACTTTTGAGAGAGATTTCTTATTCTCCTTAACATCTTTAGCTAAGAGCTTGGCTGCACCTAATACGGCCTGACCTAAGGCTAATCCACCATCTCCGCAAGGTAAAATCCTGTGCCTTAAGAACCTTAAACCTTCATTTTCAACTTTTCTCTTAATGATTTTTGTCATGGCTTCGTTATAGGCAACTCCTCCTGAAAAACCGATGAATTTTATGCCCCTTTCTTTAGCCACTCTTGTTGCTATATCTGCCAAGCCTTCAGCCAGTCCTCTTTGGAAAGAAGCAGCCAAGTGCTTTCTTGATTCTTTTTGTAGAAGAGTCTTTATCTCAGCGAAAGCATCGGATGTTATCAATATTTCTCTATCCTCTAAGCGCTGAATCTTGAATGGTAAAGGTATAGAATCGTCCCCTTCAATAGCTAAAGACTCTAACTTCATAGCCCCCTCACCTTCATAGGTCCTCTTAAAGCAAACTCCTAAAAGGCAAGATAAGGCATCGAGAACTCTTCCTGTACTTGTGGTTAGAGGTGTGTTTATCCTTTTTTCGAGTTGTTGAAAGACCATATCTATCTCCTTCGCCCCATATTTGAATCCATCAGTATAACTTGCCTTAAGAAAATTGGTCAATTCTCTTCTTTCTATAACCTTGTAGAGGATGCTTTGAAGCATACGACCATACCAAATTGCGCTAAGATCGCCCCCAGGCATAAACTGTGGTTCTAGACTGGATACTCTCTTAAATCGTCTATATCCTCCTAATAGAATCTCCCCTCCCCAAAGAGACTCATCAGTACCATAACCTACACCATCACAAGTTATTGCTACAATCTCATCTTCAGGGTCAACTTTATTTTCAGTCATAAGAGAGGCTAGGTGGGAATGATGGTGTTGTGCCTCAAAGATTGGTGCCTTAAACCTTTTGGCAATTCTTTCAGCAACTTTACGAGTATGGAATAACGGATGGAGGTCTATCACGATCGAATCCAAACTTTCTATCTTCAATATCTTTATGAGATGCTCTATGGCTTCCTCCAAAAATCTAATACTTTCTAGACTCTCTACTTCTCCTATATGCTGGCTTAAAAACGCTTTATCCTTCTTGATTAAACAAGAGGTAACCATGAACTCCCCTCCCACTGCTAGTATGTTGCTATTGAATGGCAATGGAATAGATAGAGGAGTTGGGGTATAACCTCTCGACCTTCTAATGGGCAAGGGTTCTTCATCAACAACCTTGATAACAGAATCATCACACCTCACGTATATTCTTCTATTGTATATGAGAAAGTAGTCGGCTACGCTCTTCATTCTTCTAAATGCTTCTTCATTTTCTATGATCATGGGTTCATCAGGATTATTGGCTGAAGTCATCACCAATGTTTGTGTCTTGGTGTAATGGAAGAGTATTTGATGAATACCAGAGTAAGGAAGCATCACGCCCACATTATGAAGGTAGGGTGAAACACTCTCAGCCAAAGGGAATGGTTTCTTTTTTCTTAATAGAACTATAGGTGCCATCAAGGACTCCAGTAACCGCTCTTCGATCTCTGATACATGAGCAAAGGTCTCTACTTCTTTTAAGTTCGAAGACATTACAGCAAAAGGTTTTTGAGGCTTTCTTCTTCTCACCCTTAATTCACTTATCGCTTCTTCATTATATGAGTCTACAGAGAGATGGAAACCTCCAACACCTTTAATGGCTATAATAAAACCTTCATCCAAAACTCTTGCAGCCTCTTTTATAGGGTCTCCGTCTACTAATCTTCCATCTCTCATTCTCAATTCGTATTTTGGACCACATTTTGGGCAGCATGTTGTTTGGGCATTAAAACGCCTATCATATGGATAATTATACTCTCTCTCACAATCTTGGCAGAAGGGGAAATCTTCCATGGTCGTTCTTTCTCTGTCGTAGGGCAACTCTTCGATTATTGTAAATCTCGGACCACAGTTAGTGCAACTAGTGAAAGGATAAAGGTAGAAGCGAGTACTGGAGTTGAAGATTTCTGCCACACAATCCTTACACGTAGCCAAGTCTTGTGTAGGGTAAGATAAGCCCCCACCGACTTCTATCGAACTCCTCTCAATCCTAAAATCTTCAAATTCGGCTTTGAAAGGCTTAAAATCTATGCGTAAGTCTGTATAATATGCTAAAGAAGGCTTTTCTTCGACAAGATCCCTGAGAAAATCTTTGATATTTTTTTCGAATCCCTCTACTTCAATTCTAACCCCTGCATCCCCAAGGTTTAGTACATAACCTGCTAAGTTATGTCTTGTAGCTAATCTGTAAACAAAGGGTCTATACCCTAACCCTTGGACAAGACCTGATACATGAACGGTCGCTCTTAATTTTTTGGACATTTTCCCACATATAGTCTAAATTGTTATAAACTTGATGTAAGATATAATAATATAATTAACGCATTGTGATAAACTTGTCGCTCGATGCTTTGACAAAAGGTTACAGAGATAAGGAGCTGATATCAAAGTTAGCCAAAATTATCAAGAAAGAGGCATCAAATAATTGCTATAGATTCATGCATGTATGTGGAACCCATGAGGATACTATCACAAAGCATGGCTTAAGGGCTCTTCTTCCTAGCAATATAGATTTAGTGGCTGGCCCAGGCTGTCCTGTCTGTGTTACACATCCCGAGAGGATAGAGTTGGCATTAAGACTTCTCGAAAAGAGAAGAAAGGTGACTTTGACTACGTTTGGAGATATGTATAGAGTACCATCAAGATATGGAAGGAGCTTTAGTCATGCCAAAGCCAAAGGGTTCGATGTTAGGGTTGTGTACAGCATTTCAGATGCCAAAAAAATGGCAAAAGATAATGGTGATAAGGAGGTGGTACATTTTGCAGTGGGTTTTGAGACCACAGCCCCATCCACAGCATCTTCTCTTTTACAAGATCCTCCAAAAAACTTTTCAATAATATCTGCCCATCTCATAGTTCCACCAGTATTAGATTATCTTTTGGCATCGGGTGAAATCGCAGTTCAAGGTCTTATACTACCTGGCCACGTCTCAACTATTATAGGTTTTAAAACCTATGAATTTCTTGTTGAAAAATATAAAGTTCCTCAAGTAGTTGCTGGCTTTGAGCCTTTAGATATGCTTGTAGCTCTAAGAATGCTCTTAAGGCAAATTAAAGAAGGTGAAATCAAAGTCGAAAACGAATATGGCAGAGTAGTCAAACCTAATGGCAATTTAAAAGCGAAAAAATTGATGAACAAAGTCTTTAAGCTAGAAGATGCTAAATGGAGAGGTTTGGGTAGTGTGCCTAACTCAGGCCTCCAACTTAAGCCCGAATTTGAACAGTTCGACGCTGTTATGAAATTCGGTATAGAGCCACCTGAGATTGCCAGAGATATTGAATCAGGGTGTAAATGTAGTGATGTAATCAAAGGAGTGGCTAAGCCTGAAGAGTGTCGGCTTTTTGGGCGTGTCTGTACTCCCTATGACCCTAGAGGACCATGCATGGTTAGCATCGAAGGAACTTGTGCTATTGCATACAAATATGGAAGGTTGAAGTTTAAAAAATAATATCTGTTAAAAATTTTGGCTGAGGTGAATCACTCGGTTGCATGAACTAGCGTTAGCGGAAGGGATAATTTTAAACGTTCTAGACTTTGTGCGTAAGAGTGAAAGGCATATAGTAGGTTTCAGGGTTGCTATAGGAGAATTCGCTCAATTCGATAAAAGGTTGGTAGAAGAGTTGCTAATAGAGCTTGTCAAAGGAACAGAATTAGAAAAGGCCAACATAATCGTCGAAGTTGAGAGAGCGGTAATAAAATGCCTCTACTGTAACTCTAAATGGGGATTCAATCAATTGATAAAGCAGTTGCCTGATGACCAAAAGGAGATGATACACTTCTTGCCTGAGCTGTTAAACTCGTTTTCTAAATGTCCTACCTGCGGAAAGAGTGACTTTGAGATAGAAAAAGGTAGGAGTGTAAGATTGGTCGGGGTTGAGTTAGATGTTTGAGCCCAATATAGGCTTAGACTTTAGAGAAGGAATGATCAAAAGAAGATTGGAAAGGATAGGTCAGACGATCCTTATTACAAGCGGTAAAGGAGGCGTAGGAAAAAGCATGGTGGCAGCGACCTCGGCAGCCTTGATGGCAAAGGCAGGCATGTCGGTTGGTCTCCTAGATGCTGATGTTTATGGTCCATCTTCTGCGTTTATATTCGGAGTAAGAAGCCTACCAAAAGAAGATAGGCATGGTCTCATACCTCCGGTTTCTAACGGTGTAAAGGTTATGTCGTTGGATCTATTTTTGACTGGAAGGCCTCTCCCACTGAGTGGCAAGGGGGCAAGGCAGATCATTAAAGAATTACTTACACTGACAGACTGGGGGATTTTGGATTCCTTAATAGTAGACACGCCGCCTGGTACAGGAGACATATTGATGACTTTGATTAAGGCTATAGGAAGTATGTCAGGTTCTATCATAGTTACTGCACCATCAGCACTTTCCACATCCATCGTTCGAAGGGTTATAGAGCTACTTTTGGCTGCACAAATCTCTATATTAGGTGTGCTGGAGAACATGTCTTATATAGCTAGTAGCAAAGCAAGACCTTTAACACATAGTAGAGGAAAGTCACTCGCATCAGAATTTGGGATAAAATTTTTAGGAGAATTGCCCATTGACTATAAAGCAGCGGAAGCCGCTGATGCTGGTGATATTCCGTCTTTACTGCAGACCGATTTTGCAAAAGCTCTTCTAACTTCACTGGAAAAGTCGAATCTTTTTACTACTAAACCCAAGAATTAACCAAATTTCTGAATTTCTTTTGTAATGGCTTCCATATCATTATCGATGCGGGGGGTGGGATTTGAACCCACGAAGGCCTTAGCCAGCAGATCTTGAGTTTAGGCTTTTTGACTGCCCCCTCTTGTCGCCAAATTCAAGCTTGGCCTTAACCTGGCTTGGGAACCCCCGCAGTTTTCAAATATAATGCTCAACAATTAATCCTTTACCCTTTAACAGAAGATAAGAAAGAAAGGATAATCATCAAGATGATGAGCATCACGAAGAATAGTAGATAGAACCTGCTCATTCTTTTAGACCTTTTTTGAGCTTTTAATTCTTTTTCTCTACATTCGTTAGAGCAATAATCTTTACCCCATGGTATAGATTTGCCACATACTTTACAATGGGCATGTAGGGGGATCACCTTTTCTTTAGCGGACATCTTAACACCCAATATTATTAGCTATTCTTTTGAACTTTTTCATTGCTAATGATCGTGCCTATTCTTTCGCCTCGAATGGCTAATCCAATGCCTTCAGGTTTAAAACCGTTCAATATTATGGTCTTTATGCCAGAATCTCTAAGAATTCTTACAGCCTTTGGATCCAAAATGCTATGCATGCCTGGCTTGTGTCTTGCTTTTGATATTTTACTTAACTCATCAAAGGTAAGAGAGTCGATCTTCTTAGCTTCAGGATAAACTTTAGGATCTTCCGTATAAACCCCTTCTTGATCTGTAGCTTTAACCAATAGATCAGCCTTGATGGCTTTAGCGACCATAGCTGCAACAGAATCTGTGGTCATACCTGGCTTTAAACCACCCATAACGGTTATACTTGACACTCTTAACAATCGAGTAAGCTGACTTATAGAAGATGAGACTACATTTGGGGCTATACCTTTAAGTTTCTTGACCAAAAGCTCAGCATTCAACCTAGAGACCAATATGGCCAGATGATCTTTATCTTCATCACTTAAGCCTAAAGCCTCCGCAGCCTCTACATATCGTCTTGAAAGGGGACCACCACCAACCACGACAACAATGGTGTGCCCCTCCTCCTTTAACTTTGAAATCTGCTTTGCGTAAGATTCTAGGATAAAAGGATTGGGTGGAAAACCTATTATCGAGCCTCCTATTCTTAAGACTATCTTCATGGTAATACCCCGCATTTTGAGATATCCTTATCTTATTTATGCCTATCAGCCTTAAAACAAAGTATTAATTCATCTTTATGGGTTATAAATGTGATGAGTTCAAAAGCAGACTCAGTAGCATTGTATAAGATGAGAAAGGTATTGACAGAACTCTCTACAAAGAGGGGTAGAGGGACTGAGCTAGTATCATTGTATATACCGCCGAAGAGGCCTTTACATGAGGTTTGGGGTGCTTTAAAAGAAGAGTATGGTACAGCATCCAACATAAAGTCTGATAGCACTAGAACACATGTTCAAGACGCTCTGGTGAAGATCATGCAAAGATTGAAGCTTTACGATAAAACTCCTGAAAACGGGCTTGCCATATTTTGTGGAGCCTTACCCCCAAGTCCTAGCGCTCCACTTGGGAGCGAGGTTCTGCAATTATATGAAGTCTTACCTTATAAGCCTATACAGACCTATCTATATAGATGTGACGACCATTTTCACTTAGAGCCCCTTCGTGAGATGATAAAGGAAGAAAAGACCATAGGAATCATCTCTATAGATAATACTGAAGCAGGACTTGGAATAGTCACAGGCGATAGAGTAGAAGTAATAGATGTAGTTACTTCGGGAGTATCGGGGAAGCATAGGGCAGGGGGACAATCTGCTAGAAGATTTGAGCGCCTTAGAGAAGCAGAGATCAACGATTATTTTAATAGAGTAGCCAGACATGCAACTAAAGTCTTCTTAGAGCAGTATAGTATCAAAGGTTTGATATTAGGCGGTCCTGGTCCCACCAAGGACTATTTTTTAAAGGGAGAGTACCTAGATTATAGGTTACAAAATGATGTGCTGACAGTTGTTGATACTTCTTATTCAGGGAGAGAGGGGATAAGGGAGACTATAGAAAGGGCTGAGAGTGTTCTACAGGATCTGCGAATAGTAGAGGAGAAGGAGCTCGTCAAGAAATTCCTAAACGAAGTCTCTTCAGATAAAGGTTTAGTAGTATATGGGGTTAAAGAGGTGATAGATTCTTTGAAAAGAGGGAATGTACATACCATTCTTGTTTCTGAGGATATAGGTCTCGTATACCTTCAAGCAATATGCAAAAAGTGTGGTATGATCAAAGAACTCATGGCTAATCAAGAGAATCTCATCTCTGAAAAGCAGAAGCTAATCTCAGAAGCATGCTCTTCGTGTGGCAGTAACGATATTGAAATAGTTGAAAAGGATTTTATCGAATTTTTAGTTGACAAAGCTATGGATTCGGGGGCGAAGGTAGAAGTCATCTCTTCTAAGAGTGAAGAGGGAGTCATGTTCAAAAGTTTTGGAGGGGTTGGGGCTCTACTAAGGTATAGATGAGCTTGATTTTAAATGAATGCAAATGCGATTTGTCTTAAATCATGAACATTTACCTTAAATATTTTATACTTGCCTTCTGACTCTCCAAGACTGGCTTGGTGTCTTGATGAATTTCGCCCCAAAGATAAAGGAGAAGAGATGGAAGCCAGATGTAGAAGAAGAAATCTTCGAGAAATGGCAAAAAAATAGTATATTTCATTTCAAGAAGAAAAGTAGAAAGCCTTTGTTCAGTATAGATACTCCCCCGCCCTATGTCAACACTCCTGTCCATATAGGGCATGCATACACTTACGTATGGATGGATATAATGGCAAGGTACAAGAGGATGTTAGGACACAACGTCCTATTCCCTATGGGTTTAGATAAAAATGGATTGCCCATAGAGGTTCAGACAGAGAAAGAGTTCAACATTAGGATGAGTGATATACCCAGACAAGAATTCATAGAAAAATGTAGAATGTTACTTAAAAAGTATGGGGACATATCTTTGGATACTTTTAAGAAGTTAGGCTTGAGTTGCAATTCATGGGATAAAAATTATGAATTAGGAGGAAGATATGATACAGACGATCCTGAGTATAGAAGGCTTACTCAAGAGACTTTTATCCATCTTTGGAAAAAGGGTCTAATTTATGAGGGGATAAAGACTTCGAATTACTGTCCAGTCTGTAAGACAGTCATATCCGATGCTGAAGTGGACTATGTTGAGGATTACACAGCGTTAAACTACATCAAATTCAAAGTGAAAGAGAGCCAAGAAGATATAATCATAGCAACAACAAGGCCTGAGTTGCTTTGTGCCTGTAAAGTGGTACTCTTCAACCCCTATGATGAAAGGTATAAGAAGTTAGAGGGAAAGCATGCTATAGTTCCAATTTATGACCATGAAGTTGAGATAATCCCCCATCCCTATGCAAAGCCTGAATTCGGTACAGGATTAGTTATGATGTGCAGTTATGGAGATTACAGCGATATAAGGCTTCTTAGAGAGCTCAACATAGAGCCAACTTATGCTATAGATAAAGATGGTAAGATGAACGAAAATGCAGGGAAGTATATTGGCTTAAGTGTCTCAGAGGCTAGAAATCAGATCATAAAGGATTTAGAGATAATGGGCTTATTGGTAAAGAAAGAGACTATAAAGCATAGAACACCGATATGTGAGCGATCTAAGGATGCTATAGAGTTCATAGCTATGAAAGAGATCTATCTGAAGCAAGTCGATTATAGGGATAAAATTCTAAAGATGGCTGATGAGATGAACTTCTATGCCCAAGAGAGCAAGCAGATACTGATCGATTGGGTTGATTCAATAAATATGGACTGGGTCATATCACGTAGAAGATACTATGGTACCGAAATTCCTCTTTGGTACTGTAAGAATTGTGGCAATGTAGTATTGCCAGAGCCAGGCAAATATCATCAGCCTTGGAAAGAAAGTTGCCCAGTGAGCAAATGCCCAAGATGTGGTGGTAAAGATTTCATGGGAGAAGAGAGAATCTTCGATACTTGGTTCGATTCTAGCACATCAGAAGTTTATGTTCTAGGCTATCTTTGGGACAGAGATTACTTTGAGAAAAATTTCCCGTGTAGCATGAGGCCTCAAGGGAAAGAGATAGTAAGGAATTGGCTTTATTTCACTCTTTTAAAGTCCTATCACTTATTTGAGAGAAAACCTTTCGAGAACGTTTGGATACATATGCATGTAGTGGATGAGAAAGGGGAGAAGATGAGTAAGAGCAAGGGCAACATAATAGACCCTCAAGATGTAATCAAGAAATTCGGTGCTGAAGGCTTTAGAATATGGACTTGTTTAGAAGGGGATATAACTAAAGGGGATATAAGGTGCTCCTTTGAGAGGATAGAAGGACATGCAAAGTTCATAACAAAGCTTTGGAATATAGCAAGGTTCATTTCAACCTTCCCAAGAGTGAATGCAAAGCCAAAAGATACTGATAGATGGATTCTTGGGGAGTTATCGAAGCTCATAGACGATGTAAAAAAGAACTATGATGAGTACGCATTCAACGATGTTGCAACTTTGGTTAGAGACTTTACCTGGAATCTATTTGCATCGAATTATATTGAAATGGTGAAGGCTAGAGCTTACGGTCAAGAATTTTCAAAAGAAGAGCAAAGGGCAGCTTGGTTTACATTGAACGAATGTTTAAGAAATATACTTTTATTATTAGCGCCAATAATACCCTTTTTCACTGAGCATATATGGTCAATTTTATATGATGATAGAAGTATTCATCTTAAGAGATTTCCAAAGGCAAAATGGGATAAGAGCTTAAATCAACTAACACAAAAGATAATAGATTTTAATTCATACTTATGGAATAAGAAGAAGGAAGAAGGATTATCTTTAAAGGATCCTATCAAGGTAAAGGTGCCAGAAGAATTAATGATATTCTATAAAGATTTGAAGGCTATGCATAATATTATAGATTAAAATATTAGAAATTGTCGATGAAGTGAAGGTCAAAATTCAATGAATTCATATATAAAAAATGGCAAAGCTAGAGATAATTGTGCAATGATTTTTGTATATTTGTAAGTTGAAACCCTATCCTTTACCTGAAGAAATTCCGCTTTAGGCTAAAACTTCTACCTCTTTAACGCTCTCTTTCATTATTTGCTTGCCAAGAGCCATATCCAATTCTATGAGCTTCTTCACCACTTCATTCTCTTTGTTAAGCTTATACATTCTTGCCTTCCCTACCTTCCTAGTTACCTTCACTATTCCATTCTTTTCTAAATCACTCCAAATCTGAAAGAGTGTTCTTCTTGATATTCGAATAGATTCTAGAATCTCCTTCTTAGAGTAGTCAAATAGTGGGTTATCCAGAAAGTAATCTATTATACGCAGTATAGGGCTATCGCCTAGATGTTTAATCAATAGAGTTTTTTCGCTTTTCATAACCATTCACAATCTTTAGATCAATGCTTATACAAATTATCTATAAAAATAATGGCCAAGCTACCAAATGACTTCCACATACCGACTCTCTTGGATGCTTTTGTCCTTCGTTATTAGACTCGCATCCATTAACTTAGCAGTAGCTACAATTATTCGATCATGAATTTCTCTAAGTTTTTTAAGTTTCTGAGCTTCAATAACTACGTCTAAGCTCAAAGGGTATGTCATATAGTTAGTCGCTATGCGTATCTTCTTAACAATTCTTGTAAACTTTAGGGCAATCTTATATTTTTCAGCCAAGTAGAGACATTCAGCCAGAACTATTGTGGGAATTATAACAATAATTTCGCCTCTTTCAGATTTATCAAAGATTTCAACAGCCTTCTTCCCCAACCTTGGATCCTGCGTTAAGTGCCAGATGAAGGCATGGGTATCGGTGATGAATGACATGAATCATTCATGCCTATGTTTGAATAAAGAAGCTTTTGCCTCTTCTATCTCTTCCTCTTCTACTGTAATCCCTTTAAGCTCCCCCTTCAGCTTTACAATGTTTTTGCTGGAAATAGAGTGATAAGTTTGTGCAATGAGCTTTCTTAAACTTGCAATCTGCCTTTCTATATCATCTATTTTTTCCGTTATCTCCAACTTTATTCTAAGAATCTTTCTTAAACCAAATATTTAAGCCTGATCTACAATGACTCAAATTTTAACACTTCATTACATAGTAGATTCTTAGTCTTTAGATTAATCGCAACGAGCCTAATCTTATCTAAGCTTCTTCACTATGATTATTTTATACCCATAAATCAAGCCTTTTACAGGGAGTTTCATCCTCAACTTTATTTCTCAATTATTAAGATAGGTTTAACTGGCTCGACTAAAAGTAATGCCAAGTCAGCTCTGCCAGAATCGATCTGATACTGAGGTTCAACACCAGCAAACTTTACGCCCTCTACCATGAAGCCCTTCTTCTCCAATATTTTCTTGATAAGATATCCAAGCTCGAATTCGACCTTAGCCTCCCTTGACGCTCTATTAGGAAGATGGGCAAACAATCCAATCAATGTATAAGCATCTTATTAATTAAATTAACGTAGCATGCATCAGAACAAATTAGAGGAAGCTTTTTAACCACTATTATATATCACCAATAGGTTCATTGAAGCTCCCTAAGATAAAGATTCCAGCTTTGCAAAAGATAGTAAGAAAGCCTAAGATAAAAAGGCGTAATCTGTTGATATCTTTAGTGCTCATAATATCGTTCTCATCCGCTTTAATTATAAGAATGGCTCCTGCAGAGTTTGGGTTTTATTTAAACGAATTTGACCCTTACTTTGATTACTATGCAACTAATTTTATTGTAAATAATGCTGAAAAACATGGTCTAGAGGTTATCTTCTCAGATGATCCAAACATAAATTACTTTAAATGGAATGCTAGTATGACATGGTACCCAGAAGGTCGTGCTGTAGCTTCAACCTCTCAATCAGGTCTACATTTTGCTGGAGCGGTGCTATACTTGTTCTTCAAAGATTTTATTGGCATAAATGTTTCTCTTTATGATTTTCTTGTTTTATTTCCAGTCTTCTTTGGAGCTTTAACAGTATTCGCAATATTCCTCCTTACAAGAAAGATTTCAGGCACTTGTGCGGGTCTTCTTGCCTCATTGGTAGTAGCTTTTTCTCCATCATTGATAGTTAGGGGAAACCTTGGTTGGTATAAATCAGAGCCCTTTGCCCTTTTCTTAACAGTCATTTCAGCCTATTTCTTCCTATCCATATTCAGCCCGAGAGTAACAAAATCTGGTCTTGCTTGGAGAGCTATAATATCAGGTCTTTTGCTAGGCTATGCAAGTGCATCATGGGGAGGAGTTCAGTACTTTAACGGTATAATGGGGCTAGTTTTTCTGATCTCTCCTTTTCTTGATGTCGATTTAAAGAGAGTAATATATGCTGGTAGCATTTTCACTGCATCAAACCTAATAGTAAGCTCTGCCTTCCCAAGACCTGGACCTGGTATAATATCCAGTTCAGGTATTGTTCTATTCGCTGGTCTTGCCTTTGCCATGCTAGGTTTTTATGTGAAAAGTGTAACAGAGCCGAAGGATCATAGAAAAGTCCTCATAATTTCTTTAGTAACTTTTGCATTACTCGGTCTATTTATAATGAGTACTGGCTTAATACCAGGGCTTAGCGGTAGATACCTCACTGCCATATTCCCGTTTCAAAGGACTGCCGATCCTTTGGTCGAATCAGTGGCTGAGCACCAAACTTCATCAGGTGTCTATTTTTTCACTTCGTTCTGGGTTCTAATCTTCTTAGGTGCCTTCGGAGCTTTTATGATGTTAAAGAAGAGGACGATATTTTCAGCCTATGCTTTGCTCCTAGGAATTACTTCTCTTTACGTAGCCTCATCTTTCTCTAGGCTTATGGTATACTCTTCTATAGCCTTTGCCATATTGGCTGGTGCGGGCTTCGGTGAGCTATCATCTTCTCTGCTCAAGCCTACAGCTCCCCTAATAGCGAAAAAGAAGGTAAGAGCTTATGCAGTAAGGTCTGAGGTAAAGGTTTTCTCTGCATTCATTATTATAGCCCTTCTAGCCTCTGCCAATTATTATTGGATACCCCAGTACGATATGCCTGTCTCCATAGCCATCTCAGGCCTACAATACGATCCAGGCTTTCCTGTGCCCGACTGGCTAGAGGCATTAACATGGATGAGAGAGAATACTCCTGAGAATGCTGTAATAATAGCATGGTGGGATTATGGCTACTGGATAACTGTAATGGGAAATAGGACTAGCTTGGCTGATAATGCAACTATAAACTCTACTCCAATACAACAGATAGGTAGGCTATTCATGTCGAATGAAACCGAGGCTAAGGAGATCATTAAACAGCTAGTAGGGGATAGACCGGCTTACATAGCAGTTCTTTTCTCAGCCACTAGGTATCAAAATTTAGTATTGATAGGTGGTTATCCACCATATCTTTTAAACTTAGGTGGGGATGAAGGGAAGATAAATTGGTTTGCCGCCATCCCTCACCTTAATGTATCAAAGTTCATCGATGCTAACGGACTACCAACTGAGTACTTCTGGAAGAACACATTACTAGGCAAGATGTTCCCAATGGATTACGATAAGACTAAATCAGAAAATTACAAAACTCAGCTTGGACTTCCTGAAACCTTTCCAGCTCAAATTGGTGATTACAAGATAAAGTATCAAGATGATGGTGGTCTTTTGAAGTTAGCCTTTTCTTCTTCGTTTAAGAGTTATGCCCAAGTCTTGATCTATCAAGTTTTAGAGTAAAGCTAGACTATATTCATCTCTTACTTTAATACAAAGCTAACCCAAAGAGATTTTTACTTAACCCTTCCATACATGCAGCTTTAAATTTGAGTAAAATCCTATTGATAATAGTGGGTTTTATCCTTTATGAAGAAAGAAGAGGAAGAAGAGATTTCAATAAGAGACATGACCCTCGACGATCTACCTAAGGTCTTTCATACTGGAGAACAGGTCTTTACTAGTGAGAGGTTCCCTTTAATGTATAGAATTTGGGATCAATTTGAGATAGCCTCTCTATACACTACTGATGCAGAATTCTGTGTTGTGGCTGAAAGGAATAAAAAAGTAATAGGGTTTGCTATGGCTACTACAATAAAGAAACCTCGATCAGCATGGAAGTATGGATACTTGGCTTGGCTAGGGTGAAGAAAAGGTATCATAGGCATGGAGTTGGTGAAAAATTGTATAGAGAGGTAGAGAAAAGGTTGGAAGAAGCAGGAATAAGGATGATGATAGTAGATACTGAACAAGGGAATGTTGAAGCGTTGGACTTCTTTAAAAAGATGGGCTTTAATACAGCAAGAGAGCACATTTGGATGACAAAGACTCTTAAGTAAGTACTTTATTCTGTTCTTTTTAAATACCTGTCTCTAACCCTATACCTAGCATATTTGTCATCAGGAGAGAACCTGGCAGGATGAGGAGATATAGTTTCACTGCCACATTTAGGGCATTGTTTTTTCAGTGTATAAACATTACAATTTGGGCATTTCTTCAGCAATTTCTCCAAAGTTATCTTTCTCTCTTAAAAGAGAAGCTTCCTCCCTTCTTTTTGATGCTCTCCATTATTTTTTGAGTGCTTATCTCCAACGCTTTCTCGGCTATCTTATAGTTCTCAGCCTTTACCTCTATCCTATACCTTGGTGCACCAAGATACTTTATACTAATCTCAGCCCCACCACTTCTCACATTTTTAGCCTCCAATAGAACTGATTTTATTATATCCACACCATCAGGTAAGTCAGATTTTAATTCTATGACTCCATGAACCTCAACACTTGGGATGATTATCTTCTCTTTTGCTATAGTCTCTAAAGTAGAAGCATAATCTTGTGGTAGATCCAGTTTTTGAAGGACTTTTATACTTTTTCTTGAGACTTCTTCTACAGCATCATATAAGGCTCCAAATTCCTCTATCAAAAGCTCCCTATACTTTTTAGCTGTCTCCTCGTTTAGATTTAGCTTGCTTTCTACGAACTTCATTACGCTATCCGCCTTCTCAGCCCTCTTCGTCTCTACGAGCTTCTCTCTTCTCTCCTCGCCAGAAACCTGCCTTAAGGATAAGTCTATCTCCTTCCTTTGCTTGCTGACTCTTATGACCTTAAGGACTATTTTCTGTCCAAGCCTCACATACCTTTCTATACTTTTTACCCATCCTGTTGATATTTCAGATATGTGCAAGAATCCATTCACGTCCCCATACTCGTCCAGTGTTACGTAAACGCCATGAGTAGTTATGCTTCTAACCGTTGCCAGTACTAGTTCTCCTTCTTCAGGCAAATGTGATACTGCTTCCATCTTAATCCAGCCTTCTTGATACAGTACCAAGCATCTTAGCCTTGCCGCCTGTCCTCTGAGCGATAAGGCTATCACATACTTTACACTTTATATCTACCGTTGGCGATGAGAACACAACTTGCTCATTGCCACAATTGGAGCATCTGACGAGAAGGAAGGCGCTTCTCGATTTTGGTATAAGTATCCTCTCTTTTTTCATATGATCACCCTTTACTGAACGATCTCTATCTTCTTTAGTCTAATTCCATACCTCATAACTTGATGCCCACAATCCTTGCATTTGAGTCTCAAAGTCTGCTTCTTTGTCGTCTTAGCACTTCTCTTTAACTCTGGGAATTTTTGACCTCCGTATCCTTTTTTATCCTCAGCATGGTGCCTTGCTCCTTGGGACATAGATCTCTCTTTACCCTTCTTATAGATAGTGACACTATGGACTGTATGGCGCTTGCAACGAGGGCAATAGGTTCTTATCTCTTTTGGGATTTTCAATTTGTATACCTTCTTAAGGCTTTTCAACGAGTTTTGGGTTTTTATCAGTATATGAATTTAACCCTTATATTCATCCAACCATATCTCGCTTACTATGTTCTGCTTTATCAAAGGTTTAGCGTTCTCTGAAGGGATGATGGCAACATCCTCTTTGTTAAAAGGACCATATTTCTTTAAATCTATGCCTATTATCGATGAAGTAGGTTGCAAAAATCTGACTATAGTAAATCCAGATGATAACTCCTCAGATATGGCATCCAGTTTAGAAGGCTGACCTCTTTTAATAGCCAAGCCTACTTTCTTCCATCTCCTATCAAACATGGATAAAGGCTCTATTATGTATCTTTCCTCAGAAATTAGATTATCTATATCATTTAATTGAGATGCTTTCTTAATTCTTAATTCGATCAGCCTATCTGTCAACCTTTCAATCAGTTCCCTTTCTTTTAATGCTAAGTTGCTCACGATACTCTTTTCATTTCGATCGATTCTATTCAGCATTTTCTTCATATAAGTTGCAACTTCTTTATAGAAATTCTTTGGTATCTTTGCCAATTTATCGCTCTTTGATTCTAACTCTATCAATTCGTAAATCTTATTCAAAATCGATTCACTCATGATCAATCACCTTTGCCAAACCCTTCCCCATTAAGTAAACAGAAGCCATTAATGGTAATGTAACCTTTTCTGAATTATAGGGCCCAAAAGAATTACCCTTTAGAGTGAATTTTGGAGAATTATCGACGAATAATTTTACGGGTTCTTCACTTAATACAACCGCATCTATCAAGGGATCAAAGGATATTAGATCATCACACTCCTTTTTTAGCATACCGGTATTGCCATGTAGTGTATTAGGTAGCCTGAAGATTCTATGAACGTCCGTTGTGACCATGACGTCTATCTTGACGCTTAACTTATTTATGATCTCTTTTATGAAGTCTTCAAAACTCTTATAGCCCATCTTCCCATATACATATAGAATTTTATCCCTTACATCCTTGTTGACCTCGCTGTAACCTTCGAATTCGAGCTTTGTAAAGAACTTAGCTATTCTGCCTCTCCAGCCCGGCTCATCCACTAATGGTAACGATCTACGCATATCCTCGTATGAAGCTCCTTTTGAGATGCCAAGACTCTCTAGACTCAAACCCAAGCCAGAGATGTAATCCGATATTTCATTCCTTGCCAATTGATCCAATTTTTCTAAAGAGCTTCCCTCCACTGTCACATGGTATCCTCGACCCCCTGAGAAGTGAACCTTAGTTTTCTTCTTCGGGATGCCAAAATCCTCTAAAAGAAAATCTGTCAACTTTATTGCTTCATTCTTCGTAACATCTAAGCATAAATGACAGACCCAATTCTCCTCATCTATTCTATTGCTTTGACACTTTGGGCATTTCTCAGGTCTCTTACCTTTGCCCATAAATTTGCAATCCTTACAAACCCATCTATCATGCTCCTCTTTACACTCTGTAGGTATAGCATCGGCATCTATATCAAAGATCAAGTCCGCTCCTTTCCAGCCTTTCTCATCCATAGCAAGGGTTGGCTCATAGTAGTAAGCACAAGAATAATAGACTGAATGAGGGGTTTCTTTGATAAGAAATACTCTTAGCTCTCCTTCGGTTTGAAAGGATAAATGTCTTGTCATGACCTTATCGAAGGACATGTATCCAAATTCCCTCTCGTTCATCCTGATAGGAGCATTTATCTTTCCTGAGTTCTTAAAGTAAAACTCTCTAAAGGTTTGCTTCAAAAAAGCTAAAGTCTTATCATCCATGTTCATCGCCAATTTTTGGCTTAGCCTTTTTCTTCTTAGGCTCTACAGGCTTTCTTCCAAATTGAAGAGGATTCTTTATTCTGGCACATAAATTTTCATCCTTAAAGCATAGTCCATGAGTGATTAAAGTTCTGCAACTCGGAACTTTGTATCGCTTTCTACCTCCCCTCATACCAGCTATATGCTCAACTTGATATCTTGTCAAGCGTTCACTAAAGTCAGGTGCCCTTGGGTAAATGTTGATAACATCGTCAACAGATTTCCCAACACCTAAAAGGTAAGATGTAAGAAGGAAACGTCCATAATGAGGGACGTTCTGCCCCTTTTGGAGCAAATCTAACACATGCATTACACAAGGAGGAAACATCCCTGGGGTAACTTCTTGTAACTCCTTTGATGGAACTGGAGGCAGTGCTTTATTTATCTCATCTATAATTTCCTTTACATTCTCTGGCATCTTGGGCAAAGATAAGCTCTTCATCCTCCCATATATCATCTTTCTTATCTCTTCTCTCATTAACCTTACAAGTTCACGAGTCTTCAAATATACAAATCCATCCTCAACGATTCTGTTTACAAGCTTCCATTCTGGTTTATGGAAATGAGTCGCTCTCAATAAATATTCAACCATGTTCATCTTAAAGTCGAAAACATCATGCTCTACGCTAATGAGATCAACATTAAAGGCGCTCTTGAATATATGTGAAATTATGGGCTTTTTTTCTTTCTCGAGTAATCTTTCAGCCCTTACAGATTCTGCCAAAGAGTATCTATGCATAAAGTAATCAATTCCTATGGCTTTGACAAGCATCAAAGCTAATGGGAAGGAG
>Ga0315314_1001215_pt1 | contig 23945 bp, 29 predicted proteins | sample TDP9_MG_FD_203631 | JGI IMG/M metagenome (GOLD analysis project Ga0315314, IMG submission 203631) | Freshwater sediment microbial communities from Lake Towuti, South Sulawesi, Indonesia - TDP9 | ecosystem: Environmental > Aquatic > Freshwater > Lake > Sediment | place: Indonesia: South Sulawesi... | reverse complement strand
CCTTTTTGATAGCAGCCATATCCTCCATACATACTCGTGTAAAGGCTTCTGGAACCGGAATCGTTAGGAAATGACGCTCAGGAGCCGGATTCCAACCGCAGACTTCGCAACGCTGATTCTCCGGGAGTTCAGCCAACAAAGCCTCTTGCATTGTTTGACCAGGTTTAAGCCGTATCACTTGGCTTTGCACAAATGGAGCATTTCGCCTTTTAACGAATATGAGGTCGTCAATGAATTTTCTGACTGTGAAAGGTCCGCGTGCATAGGCATAAGGCGATATTACGATAACATTGTCTCCTGGCTTAAATTTGTCAGTCGTTTTGACGGTCAATTTGTCAGTCACGCCCCTCGACCTGTGGCTTTCCTTTGTGCAAGGCGCTTGCGGATCTGCTCCAACTTCGACTTACCAGACAACGCTTAAGCCTCCTTGATTGGCAAGACTTCAAGGGCGCGGGATCTCGTGTGCATCCTCGTTATGTGCCGTTTCAAGGCTGATCGGCTGAAGAACCTTTGCGGAGGCCATCCGCAGAGTGGACACTCCAAAATTGTGCCGAAATATTCGTGCTGATCGCATGTGTGGTAGGGTCCATGTTGCTCAGCCTTCGCCGTACATAATCCGCTGCCATCTTTGACGTAGTGCCTACAGGTATAGCAGAAACGATTAGGCAAAAACCCCTAAACCTCCTTCGCCTGGGCAATAGCTGCAAAACTTCTGGCTTCATCCTGGATCTCTTTGAACTTGTCGCTTACAAGCAATCGCAAGACTTCTGCGTTGATTTCTAAGCCCAGATATTTTTTGACGGCCTCGAATTTTTGGATCATTTCTTCCTTGAACTCAACTCTCACGTTTAATTTTTCGCCCATTTACTCACCGTGCATCTAAGTTACTTTAAATAACTATATAAGCCTTTTCCTTAAGATAATTACACAATATTTAAATGATGAGTAACGGAGAGTAACACATGGAAACAAAATGACGAAAAAAGAGGAATATAACGTAAGAGTTCTTTTCGAAAGTGAAATGGCAAAAAAGTTCCAAGCAGTCAAAAGATTCTATGGCCTTCAGAAAAATGCGGATCTAATTAGACTTCTCGTGACCCTCAAATACGAAGAAATTATGAAGGGTCAGAAATGAAGCGAAAATACATTATTTTTGCGTCTTTGTCTTTAATAGCGATAGGCACGATTATCCCATTGTATTTACTCTCTCTACCTAAGCCGCCTACTACGAGCACCCCATCACAAAATCAACAAACCACAATTGAGCGGGTTGTCGCCAGCAAAGAATCCAACGTATACCATAAGCCATCATGCCGCTACGCTGAAAAAATCAAATCTGAAAATAAGATATGGTTTGACAGCCCAGCAGAAGCCAGAGCAGCCGGATACCGCCCATGCGAAGTATGCAACCCAGGATAGAATGAAGTGAAAGCATGGATTTGCTGTTTGTGTTTGGCGTGTTCATGGCTGGCTTCACCGTAGGAGGCATACTTGGAATCTGGATTGGTTCTTGGCTGTGGAAAGAGGAAAAGGAAACTAAACACTAAAAAACATCGAAAACGCCTAAGTCATACCTGATCTTCTCAAACTTCTTATCCTTGACAAGTTCCTGAAGTGTCCTAACCTTCCTCTTAATCTCAGCCATATCCTTAGCCTTTGTCAAAATGGTATTCACAGCCTCTAAGCAATCATCCCATCCCCTGGCATACTCCACATCAACCATAGCAACACCAAAACACCTCAGTAGAATTACAACCTTTAAAAAACCTATCACGCAACAAACAACCACAAAGCAGACAGAGATCACTGAAAATGAAACTAACAAAAAAGAGGGAGTTTGCGGGGGAAAATACACCGCCAGCGCACATGCGCTGGCCCACCGTCAAGCCAGGGGTGCTCTCAAGTCTTCCTTTATGAGTTGTTATATAGGTAACTACCTCCCCCAGGGGGAGGTACTGTCAAATGTAAGCCTGACATAGTTCGATAAACAACCAACGACACTCGGGCAAGGTGGAATTCCGCCCCACCATTGAACTGATGAAAGAGCCTGAAAAACGCTCTGAAAAAATAATGGAGCTATTTAAGAGGAGCTCAGTGACTGAGCTTCCGAAGAGTATGTTGGGACCTCACATCCCCCGGATTGATCCCTCCGCTGGGAACGGGAGTCCACTTACTACTATTGTAAGTGGCTGTATAAAAGGCCTTCTATCACAGTAAGTCTTAAATATTCACATGCCAACATTCTGACTGTGGTTCGTATGAGGGAGTATATTCTCACTGAAAGGGAGAGGGAGGCAATTAAGAAGTTTCTGCAGGACCGTGTTCCAAATGATTTCATCCATGTGCTCCGTCATCGAGGTAAAAAAGTGCTGCCGAAACTAAAGGAAGACCTCGCTCTTTTGGGAAGTCTTGAAGCTTCCACTTAATAGGGCCTTATCAAATAGAAAAAGAGAGGTGTATACTTGAGTATACACTTCAGTTGCTACGACTATCCTTACTGAATTTTGATTTCTGTTTGTATATCTTGTTGGAAGTCTTTAGCTGCTGCTGTTCTCACCGTTTCTAAGGTTTGGTCGATTTGGGCGAGTGCTTTCTCCAGATCTGCGAGGTCTTTTATGTTGGATAGTAGCATGCGGACCCAGGCTAAGGCTTGAAAGGCTCCTCTAATATAGTCTTTCATTCCATCATCTCCAAAAGGGCTCGTTGATCTTTGGCGGTTTTAAATTGAGTGTCGCAACGCATAGTGGCGAAGTGGAGACAGAGAGAGGTAAGTGAAAGTTTTAGGCAATGGTTTGTAATGTATTTTGGCTCAGAAATTGTGTGAAACTAATAGCTGGCTCATTTTTCCAGAATAAATAGACCTTGGGTTGCGCCAGGAAGCTGAGTATGCGGAGCATTTTGGCGAGTTTCTCTTCGTCGGCTTTCTCGAGGACCATTTCAAATTCGTTTTTATTTAGGAAGGCTTGGCCGGATGAGGCTAAACGTTTGCGGTAGATGCCGCTTTTACAGCCCAATTCTCGTAGCGTTTTTTTGACCTTTTCTCGTGTCTCCATGGAGGCATGGAGTTTATGCAGGTTGTAGGCTTCGCTGCTGAGGAAGGTTAAGTCGAAGCCGATTTCCTCGAGGCCGAGGAGGGTTTGGAGGATCCGCTTGTCCGGAGTGCTCTCAATTATTTTTTGCATGCCTGCTCGTTCGAAAAATGGGTTATAGCGGGCCATAACTGCGATGCTCTCAACATATGGCCTTCCGCATTTGAAGAGCGTATCCTTCACTATTTTGGCGCCTAAGCCTATGGTGCGGTATTTTGGATGGATGACAACTCGAGCGATTAGGGTCCAATCCTTATTCAATTCATTTAATTCGATTTTGCGGCCTGAGACTAAGGATCGACCTAAAGCCATCACTCCAGGAGACTTGTAAACAATTACGCCAACGGTTTCTTCTTCACGTTTTAAAGCGAAGACTTTCTGCACTACGGGAATGCCTTTAGAGTCTCGGTAATGAAAGTGAGCAAGCGTTTTATAGTCTTTTAGAGAGGCTTTTACAAGGTGCATTTCTTTAGTTAGGCTGCACTTTTCAGCTGATTCATTGGGATAGTAATCCACATGGATCTCCTTTCCGAAACGTTTGTGAATGTGCACGGAAGGATATAGGTCCTCAAATAAATCAGTGTGAGTTGTGGCAGCCAGAACAGCTTTCCCATAGCGCCGAGCCAGCTTCTGCACATTGAAAGCAACAATTTTAGCTGTATCCCGGTCCAACGTGGCGCAGAATTCATCCATAACCCAAAACTGCCTGCCGCTCTCAATCAACTTAGCTATTCGATAACGGTATTTCTGTCCATCGGAAAGCTCGCTATAACGCCTCACAAAGAGAAAGGCATCATTTAAGCCTACGCGGGAAAGGAGCTCGAGGCCTTCTTCCATAGTCTCGCCAATAGTGTCAATTAATGGTTTCTCTCCATCAGTAACTCCATCGGTGACGTTACCGATGTTTATAGCTTGATCGCCCAGGTCCTTTTCTAAAGCCTTTAGCAAAACGCTTTTACCTGAACCTGACTCCCCCGTGATGTAAACAATGTCTTGAGGGCCGATTTTTAACTCCACGTTGTCGTAGATTATGTGCTCCTGGTATTCGTCAACACCTAAACCGAAAGCCTCAGCCACCGCTACGGTTCTGGGCGTAACCTCGGTTCGTGTCTTAAATCGGATATCATAATGAAATTTGCCAGTGGACCGGTCCCACTTCCGAGTGATCTTCTTAACACGAAAAAACTCACGCATTTTAGTAGGCCCTCACTAAATGGCTGGGCTCCTCCCTTCCCATCGTTGCAATATAAACCGCAAGCGCCAGAGACCATAACATATCATCATGGCTACCTTGAGGATGGCTGAATTGTAGATGACCGCTTTTGCTGTAGGCGTATTGCTGCTCGTTGATCTGTTCGCATAGGCGCCGGTCATAGGGCATTTTGAGGCGTTTCTGTTCCATGGCAATTTTTAAGCAGCTGAGCAGTTCTTCTTTGGTTTTTATGGTGAAAGTTAAGCCTTCGGCAGGCACGCCCTGAGCCTTCAATTCTTCGAGCACAGGCTCGCCGACTCCCGTCTGGTCGACTTGCATTTTTCGGAATTTGAATTTTTGATTAGCTTTCACTGAGTAGCCTATCACGTTACTATAGGGGGTTCCGATTGGAAACTCGCGAAGATGAAGCAATTTAAGAATGTCTCCTTCGCGTTTTAATACTGAAAGGACGCTATAGTCTTCCAGTTTGCCAAAATCGACGCCCCCATAATATTCGCCTGAGGGGACGTCTACTTCCAGGCTGGGCATAAATTCAAGCTCTGGATCCACGCAGCTGCGAATGAGGTCCTGAGGAAGGTAGCAGCTCGCCGCCTCGCTAAACTCGGCCAGATATTCGCGGGTAAAAGCGTCTTCCGTCATGTTCCTCTGCATTTCTTCGAGAAATTCCTTTGTGATTAGGGGGCATTCCTCGCTTCTGACACGGTGCACGCTATAATTAGGATCCATAAAGGCCCGGTAAAAGAAGTGGTCTTTACCCCAAGGCGTGCTTAGGAAAATGGCGGATCCCTGGGTTGTGCTAAGCATGGGAAAAATAACCTGCGTGATCACTTCTTCGGGCATGAAGGCGCATTCATCCGCTATAATCAGGTTTGCGGTGTATCCACGTAGTAAATTTTGGCTGCAGGGCAGGGCTACGATCTGGCTGCCGTTGCTCAATTGAATTATGGTGCGGGTTTTGCGGACCACACTTTTTGGCAGATAGGAGTTAGCATAAATGAAACTTAAGATGCGGTCGAACATGATCATACTTTGTCTTAACGAAGGACTTGTGATCAATGTAGTGGTTTTGGGGTGGGTCCAAGCAAAATGAATAGCCTTAACAGCAATAGTCGTAGTTTTTCCCGTTTGACGGCCCATGCAACTTACAATTCTCGGGCTGGAGTCCAGCAGCAATTTTTTCTGGTAATCGAAGGGCTCAAAATCCATGAAAGTTTTAGCGAAGAACACGGGGTCATCTCTAAGCCGCCGTAACGATTTTTCCACGACGGATATCCCTCACAAACTTACGTGCTTTCCTATTGATTCGCGCCAAAAGTTTAGCCAAATCCTGACCTTCCTTAATGCCTCCTCCGCATTGACCAATAAGATAGGCTAAGGTTCGGGCGTGGCTTGAAAGATTTTGATAATGAAGGGCTTTTAATCTTTCATCCTTTGCTTTTAAGGCTAAATCCCTTAGATCTTCCATGATTTCCCATTCTATTTTGATCAAGTCCTCTATACCCCTCCCCCCTCCCTCGGGGGGTACGGGGGGCCCTCGTGAATCACGCTTTTTCATTGTCATTATGCTTTCGCTCCGAAGAAACTGCCTAAAATAGTGCCGATCACAAGTGTGATTGCAGCGAAAATTTCGCTCGAGAAGGACTTTACTACGACCATATAGGCTATTTCGAGGGCTGTGAGGCATAGCAGAGAGGCAATGGCGAAGGACACACCTAAAATTAGGCGCTCACTCGGAGGGACTTCTTTCATTCGGACTTTTTTACTACGTATATCCCCTTCCCCTATGTACGTAGTAACCCGTTTTGTCAAAGCCCTCTTAAGCCATCTGAATCCTCGCATATCTATCAAACCTCAATCGTCTCAACCTCACTCGCCTCGTCAAAAGTTGAATTTCAGTTAAAACTTTAGATAGTTCCCTGCCCTTCATAACTAAAACAATGTTGTTAACAAGTTCCAGGGGGATCCTCGCCGCGCTCCACTCATTGAACAACTCAACAACATCCTTACCGATAACGATATGCCTACGTTTTTTGCCTGTAACGCCTAAAAAGACGCCCCAGTCCTTAACGTGAACGCTTGGCTGCTGCACATGCTGATTAAGAGAAGCCCTGAACTCGCTGGCGTCATTCCAACGCACCAGAATGAGGTCGCCCTTCTTCAACTCCTCAACCTTAACTGATCTCGTTTGCCTCCCTCCTTAAACGTCGCAGACGACGCAGACGACAATAAACGGTTTGAACTGCAGTTTTTGTCTCTGAACTCACTAATCCTATGGCTGCGCCGGCTAAAAGTCCGCCGATGAATAAGGGTAGAATGCCACATAGCAAGTAGGCCCACCAGATTGGCAAGATGAGCCAGGGGGCCATCATCCAAATTTGCGAAGGAGATGTATGGGTCCAGACGATCCAGTCAAGCGTGTTGAAGCCTAAAGCCACAAGTAAACTCGCCAAAACACAAAAGAAGCAAATGACAAAGCCTTTTCTAAGCGTTACCATGTTCACCCAATTGCCTCCTTCAATTTTCGGAACACATAATCAATAACTTCTGGTTCAAACGAAAGTCGAAGAATACTGTCCCAGGTAGGTCCCACAACTTGATGTTGAACTTGAATTATGCGGAGGTAAGTGTCAATATTGTCGTTGGGAACAATGATTCTCTGTCGGTCGCCACCATTGTAATAATCTCCGTCAATAACAACGTCAGGTATGGAAACCACTGGGTCTTTAACTGGGTCAAGCATTGATTTGGCTTTGGTTTCGCATTCCGTGTCGCTCTGAAGTGTTTCGTCAACAGTAGGTTCGTCTCTGCGCACTCCATATTTGTTTATGCTGTCTTGAGCCTCTGAGTTTGCAGTTTCATAGCTGAAGCGGGCTTTGTCGAAATGTACGGCAGTAACCCGAAAATGGTCTCCCGAAGCCCATGCGACGTCAAGAATAACTCTTATCTCAAATCCTTGAATATTATCCCAGCTTGGGTTTCCGACTGACGTCCATGCTAAATTGCTTTTCGGGCCGATTGTAATTCGCTCGGAATTTGTACTATAGGTTCTTCCCTCCGTATCCACCAACTTAAAGTAATTACTCGTATCTGGACAAAGAATATTAAAAATGACCTGGTCAACACGATCAATATTACAGTCGGCGAACCATACTAACGCGAATTCTTTGTAGCCGGCCTCAAATTTTGCTTTCAGGGTCCCAATGTTTGTACGTCTAAGCCCAATCTCAGTATATGATCCGTTTCCGTTGACTTGTATCCATTTATTTGTGCCATCATCATAGACGGTTAATCCGAAGCCGTTAATTCCCGCCCAGTTGTCTACGGTTTGGTTCCATGCTTTACGATCAGAAGGATTAGGTTTAGCAGCGGCGCCATAAACCTTGAATTTATTCCTTACACGGTGGATATCGTCATCTTTATTGTATGATTCTGGCGTAATTGAATTTTGGCTGGTAAAATCCAGACTGTTACGCAGGTGCCCAACTAAAACACCGCTCGGCATCTCATAAATGTCAAATCCTTTCACCGCATTAGGATTGCTTGCCTTATCCAAAATTTCCTGAATAACGGTCATAGGTAGAACTTCGTCGTATTCAACATCATGCGTACTGTTAATCCTATCATCCATGTTCCCGGAGGCCCCTCCGCTATCAAACCATTGGGGACCCAAGGGATGCTTTGTTATGTAGTTTGCAACTGCTAAAGCATCTTCAATAATTGTCCTCCCATTCACGGCGGAATATGACTGCTGCAAAAGACTCGGTGGAACATTTAATTCGTGGGCGTAGCTGTGGCAGTCAAGGTCTATGAAAAACGCTCCATATTCATTAGCTCTATTCGTCATTTTAATGATTTTGCCGCCGAAAACCTTAGCGTCAGGCTTTCCAAGATCAACCGCAGTTCTGCTTAGCCAAATTATGATATTATCAAACTTGTTGATCTCTCCGTTTAGGGCTCCGCCGAAGTTAGGCAGAGTTAACTTGGCTCCTCCGATTCCTTGGGATAAAACGGGTTTCGTTATGGTTAATTGTTCAACAACGTCGCCGGTGTCAATTGGAACAAGGAGAGTCTGTTTACATATCGCGTAGTAATCGGCCGTAACATCATCATATACTGCACCATTGACGCCTAAGGTTACGCGGTCATAGTCAAAATGACTTCCTTTTTCTGTGTAGAGGTCTATTATTTTTAATCCCAGGTCTGTGAAGGTTTTGCTGACTTGAACTGTGGCGCCCAATTTTGCCTGAACAAACCAGGACCCCCCGGTTAAGGCTGTTACTCGAACAATGAGATAGCGATTTGGGTTAGTGTTAATTGTCTCTCCAAAAGGATGGATTATCAAGCCAAATGTGCCAACGTAAATTTCAACGAGAACAGTGTCGCCGTACTTGTAGGCAACAGCCTGCTGAGTTTCCCATGTGTATTTTAGGAAGTGGTCATCGAAAAAATATGGTGGACCACGGAAGATTTCTACTCTACATTTGGCGGGCGCAACTTGGCTCATTAAATCACCCTTTGCCGACGAAGCGCATCAATGATGACGTCGCTTGTCTCGCGAGGTGAACCAGCGCCATAAACATTAATAGTTACGGCCGAAGCGCCCCGCGGCAGAACATATTCGCCTGCATGAAGCAAATACGGACGAGTTTGATAGATTGGACCGCCAAATTGGTAACTGGGAACCGATGAGGCGTAAGCCGCGATTGCTATGCCTGCAGCTGCTGCGGCTGCTGCGATTATTAAAGGTATGGCGGCGCCCATGCTTGAAATGGCTTGTGTTATGGCTGACGCGATGCCCATGGCCTTGATAGCGGTGACTACTGTGGTAATGGCTGGGATCAACTGAAGAAAATTCATAGCAAGCAGAAGGGCCCCTTTGCCCAGATTCAATTGCCCAGAGTACATGCGTCCGATGATGTCAGTTAATTGCACGCTGTTGGCGATTACGCTTGCCATGCTAAAGGCTAAACGTCTGTTGCTTACCTCTATTTGACTTGAAGAATGAGTTATCTTATTTCCCATTTGAGTTGATGCTTCTCCAATTTGATTGAAGCCTGCGGTAACCTCTTCAAGACCTTCGAGGTTGACTCCAATCGTTACTTCTGGCGATGCCATTCCTTCATCTTCCTAATTTTCTCTTCCGTCGTCTCCTCTTGTCCAGTTGACGCTTTTTCTAATGCATCCATGACGAGTTGATAGTCCACTTCGAGGAGCCATAATGACGACCCCCTCAATCCCAGAATTTCACTTGGCCGCTTCTGAATCGCCATGGCGAGCTGTGTTGCCTTTTGCAGAGTTGGATCCTTTATTTTTGCGAAAAAACTGGGCCTCTTGGATAACAGCGTTAGTATATTCACATAGAATATTGAAAACTTGGGTTTGATGCTCTTTTGTTGGTTTAGGTTTAACGGTTTCTGAGAGTAATTTATCCATCAAAACATTGATCTCGCCGCTGGTTTCTTCAACTTCCTGCACACTTTGGGGTTTCTTCTGCAGTAGTTCGCCGATTCTGGTTGCGTAGGGTGACAAGTGAGGCGATATAGGAATAATGTTATATTCGATGGTTTCGATTTTTTTCTTCACTTTGCCTCCCTCTTAATAGGCTGAAATGGCATTTTGCAGTTTTGCCTTAGCTTCGGCATTAAAACCGCCATATGTGTCATAGAAGGCTTTGAAGGGTGCATCAACTACTAAAGGTTCGTTGATAGCGGCAATGTCCGGGGCTACATCCCGCAGGTAAATGCATTTTCTGAGTTCAAATTCGAGGTAATACTTGTATGCACCTGTAATTACTGGTCCGTCAACATGGATAATTAAAGTGAATTCGTTACCTGCAATGAACCTGTCATATTCCTCTGTGTTATCAAAATATGCGCTTAATTTGCCGGTGACTTCTCTGGCTCCATAACGTTTTATCGTAAATTGTCTTGAACCTAAGTTGCCGCGGTCGAAAGGAATGTTGTTTTTAATCGTTATCTCCAAATCGTAGATCTCATATTTCTTACTTATGCCATCGATGGTTAGAATGTTAGTTGCCGTTAGCATGTTGAGAGCCTGCAACGTTGAAAAAGCCACTGTCTCCAAATTTTGTGAGCTTTCAACCCAACCGCTTAGAATCTCGGCTCTCGCTTTCAAATCGTCATCATGGGCAAATTTAATTGTTAAGGCTTCAACAAGACTCCCGCGCACCAGTCTTTCCTTTTGTTCACTGCCAATGTGAAATGTATAAGATGGCAATGAGTCCGCAGGCGAAAACGTGTGGAGATAAACTCCTGATGCTGGGTTAGTCGTTAGGACATTACCAAATGCCCCATAAAGTAGCTCGCCTATATTTTCGGGTTCAACTGGAAAATCGCCAATTGTTCCCCTCGTTCTATAAGGTCCAAGGTTTCGCTTACGAAATGCTCGATCTGCGATTGGTGAAGGAATAATCCATCCTTGATCTGGCTTAAGAGATGCTATTGCCTCAATGTACCGATTGGCTGGCATTGCTCCTCCGTAAATTGATTCTTTTCCGGGGCCAACATATCTTTTTATCGCCGTTTTTCATTCCTCCTTTTACTCTTTACGCCTTGACCAAAGCGTAAGTCTGACAGCTGCGAGGCTTGCGTCAGCCTCGAAAACTTTGGTTTTCTCCCGCAGCTTAACATAGCTGGCTGCCACTAATCCGTTGATGCTGGGATCCGCAGCCAAAGCATCCTCAATTTTCGACACAAAAGTTTCCACATTATTTTCAGCTTTGTCGGCGTCGGGATGCCGGTCCACAATCACTACGAAAAATTCGTCCTCATAAATTTGGCTTAATCCAATCGGGGCGCTGAGAGGCCCTCGGTTCCATTCGACCCATCCGAAGGGAAATGATGGATATTTGGCTCGAGGAGGCTCTCCGATAAGCCAGGATTTGACGGCGGATAAGGCCGAGTAAGCCTTCAAAATGTCAATTATTTTGTTTCGGATAGTTTTTGTGTCAGTCACGGTGGACGTCCTCCCAAATTTGGTTCATTAAATCGACAAGCAGATCCTTCACGGCAACCCAGGTCCGCACAATGAAGCCTGCGCCCACGGTCCCCGGATGCCTAACATATTTTGCGTATCTCGGCCGGCCTGCTTCGTCGTACCAGCGGAGTACATTAGCTGTTCGTGGGAAAATGGTGTGAGGCTCAGTTCCTTTCTCAACATACACAGCGTAAGGAGCCTTGGGATAAACTACAAATCCCTCATCAGTAAAGTCAACATCAATACTTTCGCGGAGAAATCCGGTCCGGACGGGAGCAAAAAGACGCATCCGGTCAATAACTAAGGCGGATCCCAAAACTTGAAAAAGCCTTTTAGCCTCTTCGTTACGCTTGGGGCCGTCATGGAGCCAAACCCTAAGTTTCTGGTCGTCATACATGATTTGGGGTCTTATGCTCATTTAAGCCACCTTGAAAAGGGGTTGTTTGTATTTTGCTTCGATGTAGGCGTTCAATTCGTCTTCCCATTTTTTATGTTGGGCCAGGAGAGTTTGGTCTGTGGGTGCCCTGGCTAATCTGAATTCTGCTGCTACGAGTTTGGCTGCTATGCGGCTTATGGCTGAGGGAACCGTTGTGAGAGGAACGGTTGTGTGGGGCTCAAGTTTGCTGTCGATGAAGTCTTTGATTTCGTCTCGCAAGTCCTCTATTTCGCCGAGCTCTGCAGAATCCAGTTCAGTTAAGCCAAGGGCTCGTTTGACCTGGGTTATAGCGCAGTAAACAGCCATTTAATCAGCCTCCACATTGAAGTAAAAAGGCTCGGTTTCCTTGTAGGTGCCCTTCACGGCTTTCCATTTAGCGACCCATTCACCTTCCGTTGCGTCGCTTGGAATATCGTATTCAATGTAAAAAACGCCTAAGGATACCTTGGTGGGATTACTGATCGTGGCTTTCAGGGATTTTGCAGGATCATAAATTTTGACTACTTGAGTGTCAGGGTCAAAAAGTGCTTTGTTTTCGTCTTTAAATGTGTTTTTTATGCGGATGGTATCCTCTGGATGCTTAATCACGCTATTACTTCCTCCATTTTCATGTTAATCAACGCGATTTCCTCCATTTCCATCGTAATCGGCGAAATTTCCTCCATTGCCATAGAGAATGGGAAGGAGGCAGTAGAGACAATTACTTCATCCAGACCTTGGCCAACATCGAGAATATCAACAGCCTTATCGATTGCAATGCTGTCTAAGCCTTGGCCGACGTCTTCGATTACTTTGTCTCCTAATCCCTTCTCAAGCACTATTTCTTCGGCGCCGCTTCCAAAATCGGAAACATCAACTGGTTTATCAATTAAGATTGCATCTTGTCCCATTCCATAATCGCTTATCTGAATAATGGCGGGTAGAACAATTACTTCGTCTATTCCAACTCCATATTCAGCGATTTCTTTCTCCGTTACTCCGACAACGGTTACTTCATCTATGCCGTTGCCAAAATCATTTCTTTCAATGAAGGCTCTCACTTGCTCAATCACATCTATGCCTTGCCCAAGGTCATTGATTACGACGTTGCCGCCGCTAATGGTTAAAGTGATTTCGTCTGCTCCTTGGCCCACGTCCTCTATGGTGAACATTTTATCTAAGATAAGGCTCTCCGTTCCGCTGCCTATATCGTCAACCTGCACGGGTTTTGTAAGGGAAACGTCATCCACGCCGCTTCCTTGGTCGTCAATTTCCTTTGTGGTAAGGAGAAGATGTAATTCTCGCCCCATGAGTGCGGTGCTCACGGTTGTAGTTTTGTAAATGTATGCGCCTTCAACGGTGCAAGATGCCTTAATATTGTCGGTTATGCCATAGCCAGATGGATACCTTGTAATGTCCCCTAAGTCTATTGCATAAAATCCATTAACATTCGTTACGACCACTGAAGACTCATTGTTTGTTTCATCTTTAACCGTAACCGAGATACCTGCTTGGTCAACCCCGTTTTTCTTTACGTGTCCATAGATGAGGAAGGGAGCTTGACTACTCATATTTGTGCACCCACACTCCTGTTTGAGTTGTCCAAGTCCAGATGTATTTCGCATCAGCCGTTAAAACAACATTTACGTTCCATGTTTCTCCTCGCATGAAGACCGTTCTGGAGCCGTTTGTCCACTCAATTACGAAGGCTGTATATTGAACGAAACTCCATAGGCTTGCGTTGACTTGCCCCAAGTTTTTGCCTATATCCGTTGAGAAGACGGCTCGGGGGCACCATTCGTTTGTGATGCAGTAGCTTATGTTGACATGTTTTTGAAATATAATGTTCTCGGTTAGAACGGGCGTGTAGCCGCTGAAGACAAGCGTGTTGTTTCTCCACACTTTAAATATTAACGTGGCGTTAGGCAAATTCGTGAAGGAACATTTGCCGTTGGCGTCTGTCGTTCCGCTTGCAAGCTCGTGATTAGTTGAGTTATAAAATTTGACTGGGGCATCAACAATATTTGTAAAATTCTCATAATCTCTTATCCACGCTTCTCCATCGTGAAGTTTGCATTTCACATCTACAATTTTGTCTTGGTCCAACAGAATGAGTGAGTTGTTAATCCAATAGCCGAGATGTGAAACTTTAATAATATAATTTTGACCAGAAGGGCGAGTGTAATTTGCCCAACCATTGGGGTCGGAAATTTTGAGTGCTCCGTCGAGATAAACTTTTGCGCCCTGAATATTGTCGGTTAAGTCCCAGTCTTTGATTCTGAGACTTAAATCTGCCGCTACCTGCGTCCATAGTAATGGATTAAATCCGTTATCTATTTCCCATTTGTCGTTCATGTAATCGTTATCTGTGTCATTGTCAAAGGGGTCAGTCCAATAAGTAAACAACTCTGCATAATCGCTTATTTCGTCGTTATCTGTATCTAAACCTTGAAGGGTGGCGTTGCTTGGCAAGTTGAAGATTATGAATGAAGTCATGTTCGGGTGTTCGAGAATCTGGGGGTATGACCCACTGGCGCCCGATAATGCGGTGCCCAACTCATAAACATCGTTGTCATCCACTGAAACTGATAGTGATGTTATGAGGCGTTTTCCGCTTAAATGATAAACTACGCCACCAAGGGTAACGTTTTGTTGCTCATTGTTAAATGTTTTATCGGTTTTAGTTACGGTAACGCTTTCTTGTTTCGAAATGCCTCCCAGCGACCCCGTTCTTTCCTCATTCTTCATGTAAATTAGGCTTACGCTATTCGGGATGGCTCTCCACCATAGGTGCCAATACACATTGTCAATTGTGTCTTCAGCCGTTAAGTTGTTCTCCATCCAGAACCAGATATACTGTGAACAAGTAATGGTGTAAGTAGACGTAGGGCGTTTCTCAAGCAAGAACCCCGTGTCCTCGCCACCATAATCCACGAGCTGCTCATGTGGAAGAACTGGCATTGCTTGCACGACTGAACTGTAAAATCCCGCATAATGATAGAAATAGTGCTTGTAAGCCAAATCTCCAAGGGAATAACCGAGCCTACAATATTTCGTTATCCAAGGCACCTCGGCGGGATATTGTTGAGTTACATTCGGCTTTTTCCAAGTATAAGATGTGAGATTATTTTTAATGTCGTAAGCATAAATTTTAAAGGTGTAGTCAATGCCTGAAGCCTGATTCGTCATGTTTTTCCAGTAGAAACTTTTAGGATAATCCCTTGTCATTGTATAATTAGTCCACGTGCCACTGTACCAACTCAACAAGACATCGATGACATAAATGTTATCCGTCACTGTGGCATTTACATAGAGGAAATTCTCTTTCTGCCGCGATAAGGCAGTGTAGTTTCCTTCCGCTTTGTTCCCTGCCAAGTTTAACTTGATTGTGGGTGGCGTAACATCATAGAGTGTGTAGCAGACCTCAACCCACACTTCTGAAACGTAATGCGTTTGAGTAAATACGGAATACTCGCCCGCCTGAAGAGCGTTGATGAGTGATGTAGTCCAAGTTTTTAAGGTGGTGATGTTGTATGAAAAGTCTTGGTAGGATGTTGATACATATATGTCACCACTGTAATAATCATCCGTTCCACTTCTGCACGTAATTCTATAATACCAACCAGAAGTTCCGCCACATGCTCTGTTTTTCACGACAATGCTTGAAACACTTGCTACGTTTGAAATGTCTTGCAGATTATATATACTCTTCTTGCTTGCCGCCGTAGTGCTTGCATAGGTAGAGTCGCTTTGGTCGTTTACGCTCGCATAAGTTCCCGTCCACTCGTTGATGTCGCCATCTGCGTTAGGTCTGAGAATCAGCGGGCTTACCGTGAAAGCGGTAGTGGTGGTTGCATTCCATAGCCCCGACGTGTCCTTGCAGTAAAACTTGAAACCGATTTTCTTGAAAGCTGTGAGCAAAAATTTAGATGCATTAGACCATTTGTTTGTCACTTTTGCAAGCTCCCAAACTGTCATGTTTACCCAAGAGTATGGAGCGGTTCCGTTCCACGAAAATATGGCGGTATCAAGCAACGCAGGCGAAAAGGAACCATTCACCCATTTACAAGTAAAAACAGTCTGCTTGTTGATGACAGTGTTATTATAGCCAACATTACTATACTGTGGCGGTTTTGGTGGTGGCGGTGTATATGTTACTTCAAGTTTTGCGGCATCAGCGTAAGTGGTATAGGGCGTGCTGATATACTCATATTTTAAATAGAGCATTCCAGCGTTTATTTTCGTCCAAGTGTTCAATTGCGTGGTAACATCTTTACTATACCAAGTGTAAGTTTGCGTGGTGGAGATGGTTCCTTTATCCGTCCAAGTTGCGCCATCAGAAATATAGATTCTAATGTTATCACTCATGACGTTATCACTTTTGGCGTAGACTTTAACGTAAACTGAGGTTATCGTTCCAGTTTCAGTCGTGTCTTGGAAGCCAAAGTCGCCGACTGTCGCCGCCTGCGTGTTGGTGTAGACATAGCCATTACCTGTGCCCTCTAAATGGGGATGCGGGTCAACGCTTGTCCAGCCAGTTTTCGCATCATTACAACTATTAACAACAAGGGTAACACTCGCTCCTGTTGGCGGATAATGTTTAGGCAGAAACTGCAATCCTAATAAAGTCGCAATAAAGAGCAGGAAAAGAAGAATTGCAATCTTAAATTTTTTCCACACATGCCTTAATTGCTTGCTCATTTTCTTCTTTCACTCCTTTGGAAAATGCGTATCTCCTGTTCCAGCTGAACCAGACTTCGCCGTAAATGGGAGAGTCCTTGTAGTCTGGACGATCTGAGATTAGACTAAAATCTGGTTTGTAGCACCAGTCCATTGCAACCCAATGGTCTAACTCATCACAAAAATAGGTGACGTAGGCGTGGGCGCCAAACGGAGTCATACCAGCAGTCAAGCGAACTTTCCAGTAGGGAATTCCACAAGCGATCATTAGGTTTGCTATTAATATGGCGCCGTCGTCGCAGTCTCCTTTGCCAGTCTTGAGCAATTCAGACGGATAAGACCAAAATTCTTCAAGTCCGAATTCTTCTTTGTCTGAAATGTACTTTATGTTGAATGCAACCCAAAGTTGAGCCGCAAGCGCTTGTTTATCCTGTTTGTCATTGCGCCAATGTCTAACGATTTTCTGGAGTTCCTCACACCGAGGATTCACGAAAAACGCTCGCACGTCAAGTGGATATGTTCCAACGTTGGGAATGGAGCGTGCCTCGTAAATGATCGTTGCTTTAGGGTATTTGCTGTTCCAATAATCCTCTTTGGACTGCGCTCTGGTAAACGGCCACCGCATCAATGAAACTCTCCTCGAGGCAAAACGGTTTTAACTGATTGTGATGCCCAAGGTCAGGGTCCAAGTTCCGCCGCTTTTAGTTCCGCTCGCCTGAACTTTTCGATTTAGATTTTTGTTCTCAGTGGCGCCATTATCCGCAGTAAACTCGTTCCATGCAAAATTGCCTTCAGTCTCCGTGAACTCACTTTTCCAGCTGACTTTTTGTCCTGAACGCGAAGGATAACTCGTCAGCATGCCCTTAAAGACTTGATTGGCGCCCTGCAGCCCTGTTTGAGAGGCGCTTTCGGCGACAGAGCTGTCTCCTACGCCCAAGCGAGCGTTAGTATTATCCCATTTTGTCGGCGTAGCCAAACCGGCAAGCAGGTCCTCGAAGGCTTGGATGCCTTCGTTTAGCAGAAGGTTGCCTTCAAAATCGATGACCTCGTAAGGTTTTTCACCGATGGCCATGGCTTCAGCGAGGCTTTTGGAGTGGTATTTTTCGATTCGCCACTCCGTTTTAAAATGCATAATATCCTCAATGTTAAGGCAGCGTCTCACTGCTACATGATCTTCGCCCTTTCCAAAATCGCTTCTCTCCATCTCGTCATTCCTCCATGTGCTCCGCAAAATCCGCAATGCTCTCAAGGCTGGCAACTTGCCTCTTCCGCAATTCTTTGAGTTGTTTCTGGCCATCACTGGAGACAATCGAAAGAGAGCCGTCTTTTTCCTTGGTTAAAACCCAATCCGCATTACGTATTAATTCCATACTTTAATCTGGAAAATAGGCTTTTTTAAAGGATTTTTTCAAAAAATGACTACGAAAAAATGATACTCAAAAAATAGAAGCCAAAAATGACAGTAATAGGGGGACGCGGCGACCGCACTCGACGCGCACCGCATGCCGCCTTTTCAGGGATGCGTCAATTCCCATAGTCCCCCATTTTAAATTTATAAACCCCTCAAAAATGCTTTACCCCTTTCACTTATTCGATAGGGTGTTTTTGTGCCTCGGGGGCCCATCTTTTCAATCCATTCGTTAACAACTAAATCCTTTATTACGCGGTTGACTTTGCCAGGGGATCCACAAGCTGTAACTCGAATGATGTGTTTACGAAGGTTCTCATAGCATGTGGGCTCCTTCGCCAATTTTTCTAAGGCGGCCCTGCAGAGGTCCAAATCAATCTTATGCCTCAACTTAAATTGACCTCAACGGGGGGTTGTTCGCTATAATAGTCGCAGCTTTCGCAGTACGCCAGAGTATTTATGGTTGGTTTCTCGGTTTTATCTCTTAATGTGGAAGTTCCTTCAGGCTTAGGTTTGGGCCAATAAACAGGGGGAAAGAGTTTCGGCGGAGTATATGGTACCATAGTCAATCCACAGAGAGGGCATATTAGCCAACAATCGCAAACAATGGGAAAGGCTGGTCTCGGCAAAAAATAGGTGCGGTTACATCTGCTGCATGTGCCCTTTGCCCAGCCTATTTTAGCCATTATGAGCCTCCAGGAAAAAGCATATGCCATACTCGAAATCTTTGACTTTCTTAGCGTCTAACTCAAAATAGGGAACATGCTCACTATTTCCCCAAATTTCTTTTTTGGGCAGAATTATGAAAATGAAACTTGAAATCCTCTTTGCCTCCTGGAGAGCCATTGGCCACTGCTTGACATGTTCAAGGCTGTGGCGAAAAACAGTTATAACAAAGGCTTTCTCACGGAAGGGGAGATAACATGCATCGCATTGTACGTCGCTTATTTTCCGCAGATCACACCCGACAAAAGTAACTTTGTTTGCGCCGGCCCCAATATCTAAGCCAAAACCAAATAATTCATCGGCTCGATGCACTCGTCCCCAGAAATCGTCAGGATGTTCATTCACGTTTTTCGACGCCCCTTTCATGGTCAAAGCGCCAATTATCATATTCGTTTCTCATTTTCAACCGTTCAGGGCTTCTTAAATGGTGAAGATGCAAAATTTCTATGTCGGGGTCGTTAGTGTATTTTCCTGGTGCCGGTATTTGTCCGCCGTCTTTGTCCCTCAATGTGTAATGGTTTTCAGCGAAATGAATGCCTGGTTTAACGTGGATGAGTTTAGGGTACCATGTGACGCCGAAATCAACATCATTTGGCAGGTAAAAATAAGTGTTAAGGTTTTGTGTGAAAACTACATCTAAATCGCGGTATTGATGCTCAAGTTTGTATTTTAAAGGAAAACATCGATATGCCATAAGGCCCCGCAAAACAATTTCATCAGCGCTTAGTTCGAGAAGCCAATCGTCTTCATCGGCGAATTGCCACCATTGATTAAGTTTATCCATTTCCGATTTCCAGGGAGTTTGTGCCTCAATTAAACGAAGAGGTTGCTTGAAGGGAAATTTCTTAATGACTTTTAATGTTCCGTCGTAACTGGCGCCATTGGCTTCAGGCTCAAATCCTTCAAAGCAGCCATCCACAATAAGAACTTCATCAACCAGCCCATTAATTGCGCTCAAACTCATGGCTAAAAAAGGCGCCTCGTTGTAGACAATATACGCCGCAATGAGTTTCAAGTATTGGATTCTCCGTCGTTGATTTTGACGATTAGTTCCCGGATCTCTTGGCGAGGATGATTTTGTAGGCAGTCTGAGCAGACAAAGTATAATCGTTGCATGTGCTTGCCTTCGGCATTTACTTCTCTGCTTTTCATTTTAAAGAAGTCGCCGCCAATCTTAACTTGGCGGCATTTGACGCATTGTCCAACTGGCGTTCCGAAGGCTGGCTTCATTTTATCACCTAAGAAAATAGGGAAGAATGCTTAGTTAACGGTTTCTGAGCTTATGCTGTGGCCACTTTAAGGACTGCGTTTGCGCGGAGCACACCACATCCAAAGCGGCTTGTTAACACAGATCCGACAAGGTCGTTGATGGGGTCCTCCCAATCGGCAAGCGTTGCGTCTCTGCGAACATAATGTACTCCCACGCGAGCTGGATCCACGAAGAGCATGGTGCCCGATGTAACCTTTGTGCTTATGAAGGGTTTCATGCCGAGAATTTGAGGTACAACTCCTGAGGGTACTGTTGGTTGCCCACCCCATTGATACCAGTTCTTGATGACGGCGTCGAGCATAACTTTGCCCCAATAATCGTTTGGATGGCATGCCATTACAGTGGGTCTTGCATTATTTGCTCCCATAGTCTTCATGGCATTGCACATTGTATCATAAACACTTGTGGCGTAGCTTTGAGTTGAAGCCGCTGCCTCCAATGCTGCAACTATAACCTCAGTCTCTTTCTCTGCCATTGCCCTACTTGTCTCTCCAAGTTGCCTCTCTATAACGGGCCAACTTGCGTCTTCAATGAGTGTTCGTGGCACTGCAACGTTGACACCGTAAAGTTCTGGCGTAATATCCGTGAATTCATAGGTTTCGCCGCCTACCGGCGCCCCTCCAAGCTGGCCGACTTTGTAAACTTTGCCCACCACTGCCTTAGGAATTCTGAGAACTGGCGAAATGCCTGTCATTACTGTTATTAGATTTCTGCCGATTAGTTCAGGCACTAAGGCGCTCCAAACGATATCCATGACTTTGGCGATTTGAATGTTGGTGTCCGCAACTAATACTTCTCGCAGGCCCTTATCTTTGATGTCGGCCTCCATCATTTGCCTTAAAAGGGCGAGGCTCTGGTCAACAGTTTTGCCCTCCGTCAGACTTATTTTGCCTTTCTGTTTCAATGTTTCTTCCAGGCGCATTAAACTTCCACTGGGTTTCGGCTCTCTTTCCAAAATTCTTACGCGTTCGCTCAACTTTGACATCTCCTAAATGCCCAGGACAATAAGTATTTCGTCGCCGTCTGTTGTTGCCGCCTGCAAAGTGTAGCCCAACACTTTCTTCTCGTCTCCTATGGCGGGCGTTACTGGACCGCTGTTAACTTTACCATTGGCAGCCGCGTAAACTCTGGCACCCCTTGAAATCGCCCCGGCTGCAACAACCTTAACGATGTGGCCGGATCCACAAAGGTCCACGCTGAGCTGTTTGTTGACTGCGCTTACGGTTTCGAGGGCTACTCCGACGCATGTGGTGGCCTCAAGTGTTCCTACTGCCACGTCAAGGTCAGCGTCGCCAGCTTTGACTACATTGCCAAGTGTTATGGCTGCGTCGCTTCTGAAGGAATATATGCCGCTTCTCTCAATCAGTCCTTCTTGCTCAGGCCAATTGTCTGTTGGCATTCGAATTCACTCCATTTTTCGTTTTCTTATTTGTCACGTTTGTGACTGTGATTGAACCACGTCAGCCAATCGTTTCTGGCTGAAGGGAATTTTGAAAATGGGTTCCTCCTCTTTAGGCTCGATTACGCCTTCGCCCGGAGGTTTTTCGCCCTTGAATTTCTCCTCAATCCGATGCTTATCAAGAAGTTCTTCGATGATTTTGCGGACTTTTTCCTCGGAAAGCTGCTCATTCAATTTAGTCTTTACAGCTTCCAAGTCGGATTTTATGTGGCATATTTCAGTTTCTCCGCACACTTCGCTTTCCAATTCTATTTCTTTAGCAGCTCTACAAAGCACAGGTTTAGCTTCGTCCGCATATGGAAGAGGCTTGCCAGTTCTGGCTCCGCCTAAAGCCTGGAGAGCAGCAGCCAAATGTTCTCTATCAATGTTGCCTTCTCTATCTTTGTAAGGCAAATGACGCAAGGATCGGGGAACAGTTTTTCCTTCCTCTTTTTCGCCACCAGACTCAATGTAGGCGAAGCAGCTGTCGGGCAAATCATTAATGTACTCGGTTGTCCACTCAACTTCCCGCAAAATGTTTTTCTTAATGGTTTCAGGTAATGTTTCTTCAAGGTTTTTTATGTTTGTCTGAAGGCTTTGAAGTTGTTTTGTGCTTTCGCCTAATTTTTCATCGACGCCTTTCTGAATTGAGGCAGTCAGGGCTTCTTTTGTCTCTTTGATTTCTTTTTGGAAGCCAGATATAGTCTCTGTTGATTTTTGTTTTAAATCATCGATTTCCTTCTTAAGAGTGGATTCATTCTGTGTTAGTTTTTCGTGGAGACTATCAATTTCTTTTTGGAAGGCACTGCTTGTTTTAATGGTTTGTCGCTGAATTTTCTCGTCAAGGATTTTTTCAATGAAGGGCCTTATCTCTTCAGCCATTTTCTCTTCTAAACTCATTTTTTCTTTTGCCTCCTTAACCGTGATGGGCGGATCACCCAATAATTTCTCCATAATCTCAACGGAAGTACCCCAAGCTCCGGGTTCTGCCGGTGGCAAAATTAGGCTGTACTCATCGAACACAAAATATCGTGGTGTTTCTGGATCGGACCACCAGGCAGGCGGCGGGGCGCCTACACTTCCATGAGTAATGACCCCTTTTTTAATAAGATCGTATGGATCCTGCATTTTTCCTTCAAATGGAATGCGGGCGGCAGGATCTATCCACCCGAAATATTCAATTTGGTCATCTTCAAATTCCGAAAACCTAATGCTGCTTTTTCCCATATCGCCCAAATTAGGGTCGTGATTAATGCGTATGGGCATGCCTGCAAGGGTGCGAGCTGATTTCTGTAATTCTTCTTGTGCCCAATTAATTCGATTGCGACTTTTACCGACTTTAATCGCGATGCCTTTTATCATGCGTTCCTTGTCCATGATTTCGATTGGCATGGCCCATTGGAAGCGCTCAGTAAGGCGTTCTTTTGGGCGAGGCTTAGTGTAGTCCCATCCTTTTTCCTTGCATGTTGCATAAAAAACGCTTAGAGCCTTTTGACAAGTTTTGCCCGAATATCCTTCAGCGGTCTGACCTGTGGTTGTGTCCTCTGTTTTTCCGTCGCAATACTGGTCTGTCATGCCGTCAAGCATGCCGTGATAGTCTTGGTGAATTGGCATGGTTTACTCCTTAAGGCTTAAGTTTGGCAAAATACGCCAGGAATCCGCATCCGTCACATACGTAAAGGTTAGCTTCCTCGAGGGTGATTCTCATGGGTTTGCCACAAAATGGACAAACTAAACCCTTCGGTTTTTCTTCAGTAGAAACAGATTTTTTAGACATTTCAATCAACAAAAGAAAATTTAGGCTCTAAATTAAAAAAAGATGTTGTGAAACATTCACAACAAGTATTAAATGTTAATAATTAAATTATTCATTGAAAGGACTTTGAGAAAGGACAGAATTTCTATTGCGTTGACGAAGGAGATTATTGCTAAGGTTGACGAAGCAAGCCTTAAGGCTCGACGATCGCGATCAGAATACATTCAAATTATCCTGGAGGAACACTTCAAAAGTTCGGGGGAAATTGAGAAGGCCCCGGCCCCCGCCTTGAGGAGTGCAATTTAATGAGTTCATTTTTTAGGCGTATTAAAGAATTTTCTTTGCGGGAAAAGGGACCGCAGGGCACCCTCCTACCCGCTTGGAAAGAAGTTGTTGGAGAGACGGCGAAGGTTGCATTGGCAGATCAAGTAGCGGTTTATGTTGCTGATTATGCGGCGAAGGCTGCTGTGGACTTTTTAGCGGATCAGGCTGTGGGGGCGGGGTTTTACACCACGGCAAATGAAGAATATTACAGTGGTAAACCTAAGAAAATCATCGATAAGTTTAATGAAGCCGTAAATCTTGATGGTTTGTTGCAGATAGGCGCGAGGGAGGTAGTGGCTTATGGAAATAGTTTTTGGGAGAAAGTCACACCTGCCAAACTGGAAAATCTTAAAATTTTGCCTATCACGAGCATTGAGAAGGTTTTGCGGGATGCCTACGGTGAAGTTAAGGGCTATAAGCAAACGGCGACTTATGGCGGAAAAACCTTGGCACCCGAGAGTATTATTCATTTCTGTTGGAACCCGGTAAATGGAGAGCCTTTTGGCACCGGGATCCTGCGAGTTCTTTGTGAAAACCTAACATGTGACGGAGAAACACGCAAGAGTCTCATTGAAGCTAAAGCAAAGATAGAAAAAATGATGCCCGAAATTTTTGAAAAGTACTGCGGAC
>Ga0315314_1001214_pt1 | contig 23949 bp, 20 predicted proteins | sample TDP9_MG_FD_203631 | JGI IMG/M metagenome (GOLD analysis project Ga0315314, IMG submission 203631) | Freshwater sediment microbial communities from Lake Towuti, South Sulawesi, Indonesia - TDP9 | ecosystem: Environmental > Aquatic > Freshwater > Lake > Sediment | place: Indonesia: South Sulawesi... | reverse complement strand
TCGATGGATTGGGATATAGGAGCGGAGCGGGTTGCCCAGGCAGGAGACTACATCCAGGACCGCCCCCACCAATTGGGTTCTGTGCGCACCGGCCCGGACCTGTCCCAGGAAGGGGGAGAGCATCCCGATGATTGGCATCTGGCCCATTTCACCAATCCGCGATATACGCGGCCGGAGTCCCTCATGCCGCCCTTCGAATATCTGGGCCGGGAAAAGATCAACGCCCTGATCGCCTACAAACAGAGCCTGGGGTATAAAGATGCAGACTACCGGATGGAGCGGCAAAGGCACTGGAAGAAGAAGGCCACCGAGGCTTATGAGAAGGGGCCGGATGCAAATGTGGCTTGGTTGCATGAGATGGTCCCCGAGCCTTGGAGAAAATTGCCCAATCCCTATCCCACAACTAAGGCTGGCCTGGAGAGAGGTCACAAAATTTACCAGAGTTTTTGCATCGGCTGCCACGGCCCTATCGGAGACGGAATGGGTCCGGCCCAGCCTTATCTCTACCCCCCTCCTCTCAACTTTACCCTTCTAAAAGGGCGGGGAGTTTCCGGCGGGATTCTTTACTACCAGATCATGAACGGAATTACCGGGACAGCCATGCCTTATTTCAAGAGGGAATTGGAATCAGAGAAGATCTGGGACGTGGGTAATTATGTAGCGGTCTACTTCATCGGCGAGACGGATGCGGGTAAAGAGCCGAAAGGAATCGATGCCTCTTATGTTGGACCCGCAAAGGAGCGATAGTCCATGTTTTTCATCGGATGGATCGTACTCATCATAGTCGGCTTAGGAGCGAGTTTAGGCGTATTCTTTTGGGCCTTGAGGACTGGGCAATTCTCTGACCAGGAGAGAGCCAGATATCTTCCCTTAACCGATGGATTTCCCCTTCCACCGGTGGAAAACCCATCGAGGCTTTCCCGGGAAGTCTATGTTCTCATTTTCGTCATCGCCGTCGGGCTGTTGGCCATGATAAGCACCGTTGTCTTAACCTTGCTTCGGGTAAAAGGGTAAATCTGGGCCATGCGGTTCTTTTCGCTGCTTGACTTTCAACACGCGATGCTCCTGATCTTTTTGGGGCTGATCGCCCTCATTCTTCTGGTGGTGGCCTTTGGCGGCGAGGTTTATACCAGGGCAAAAGAAGAGGAGAAAAAGGAGTTGAAAGAATATCCCGAAGGGCTCCAGGTTCAAAATCAGCGCGTTCCCCTGATTTTGATTTTCGTGTATGTCGGGTTCGCTGTCTGGGCGGTGGCTTATGTGATTCTCATCGGGATTCGGGGTGGACCTTTCTAAAGAAGTGCTGAGGGCTGAGTGCTGAGTTTTTTGTCGAATCCTCGTATAGTCAGATAGCCAGGCTTTTGCAGATCATGGAGCGGACATCTCCGGAGGATAGGGCGGATTTCAAGAGCTGGGCCATCATTGGGGCCCTGGTTCTGCTTTTTCTGGCCTGGGGGCTCTTTGTATTCTTTGCGGTGGGTGACAAAGGTCCGCCGCCCTGGGATTTTGGCGTGGCCCAGGACATTCCGGGAGAATCGTCTTACTCCACGGAGAGGCCTTTTCGGGGGAAGGTTTCCGACCCGCAGCCCCAGCATGTTTTGGAGAGACCTGCGTCAGGTTTGGAGAAATGAGGTAAGTTCGGTGATGGACTATCTGATTTCCTCTATCTTGTTTCTCACTTATTCCTCACGGCCATTTGGGAGAGTGGCAATGATGAAAATCCCCCTTTTATCAAACTGAGCATGTCCCATATCTTTTGCTGGACACCGCGGGTATGGGAGGTCAAAGGGCTGATGAACATAAAAATTCGAATATCGAAGCACGAATATCGAAACAAATTCGAATCCCGAATGACCAAAATTCCAAACGCAGGGGTCGTAAGAGAACCGTTTCGGTCATTGGAAAATTCGGATTTAGGGATTGTTTCGGATTTCGGCTTTCGAATTTCGAATTTAATCACCGATTTACCTAAACAGAATAAGACCCCCTGTGTCCAGCAACCCAGGTTAGGGGTAACGATCAGTTTGCGAAAGGGGGGTTGGGGGGGATTTAAAAGCCTATTTTTAGTCATCTCCATAATTCTTTTTATCCTTCCTGTGGGATGCAATTATGGCCGGATGAACGAGCAGGAATCTATTCGCACCCATGAAACTTCCATCCCCGAGATGCCCAGAGGGATCATTCCTGCATCCGGAGCCTCGGCGGTTCGGCAAGAGACCCAACCCGAAAACCTGCGAAATCCCCTGGCCGCTACCTCCGAGTCTGTCCTGCGAGGGGGAAAAGGATACTCTTATTTCTGCGCCATGTGCCACGGCCCGCAGGCTGATGGTAACGGCACGGTGGGACAAAGCTTTTACCCCCTGCCGACCAACCTGAAAAGTCATTATGTCCAGGAGCAGCCAGATGGGATGCTTTTCCATAAAATCAGTTTAGGGTATAAGAGGCATCCCCCACTGGCCTCTACCGTGTCCGAGGAGGATCGCTGGGCCATCATCCATTACATCCGCTCTCTGGGCAAAAAAGGATCAAGCTAATGAGACACAGATCTTCGTCGATAATGAATTTTGGAATCTTAAAAATCTGCGTTTACCCTGTTAGATAATGAACATCTAACAGGGTGAATCTGCGTCCTAATTAAAATTATGATTTTAGACTTCGTTGCCCCCTTTCTGATTGGATTTGTAGGAAGCCTCCACTGCCTGGGGATGTGCGGCCCCCTGGTTATGGCCTACTCCCTCCATATCGGGGCATCCGCAAGTCAAAAAATTATGGAGATGCCGGCCCTCTGGTCGAGAGGGCTTTCCCATCATACGGCCTTTCATCTCGGACGCCTCTGCACCTACGGGATGCTCGGGGCGCTGGCAGCAGGAGTCGCGCACCTGGCCAGCTTCGATCAACTTTTCACGAATCTGCGCAGCGGTTTGACTCTTCTCGGCGGGATCCTGATGGTCCTGTTCGGGCTTTTGCTTTTAAAGGTATTTCCCATCCCGCTGACCATTTCATCTGCGGGGCCGAGCTCGATCTTCGGCCGATGGTTTCCTCCTCTTTTCCGATCCCAACGAATAGTCAGCAAAGTAGCGCTGGGGCTGATTACAGGATTTTTGCCTTGTATGTTAACCTGGGCAATGATTGTCAAGGCTGCCACTACTCAAAATCTCTGGGGTGGATTCCTGACCATGATTTCTTTTGGACTGGGCACAGTCCCGGCACTTTTCCTTACTGGCCTTTCCGCTTCGTTGCTCTCTCTCAGAGTAAGAATCTTCGGAGAGCGGGTAGCAGCTTTGTCCGTCATTGTGATGGGCTTCATCCTGGTTTTCAAAGGATCCAAGTATTTTGCCTGAATTTCCTCCCGACACCCCTGTGAGATCGTTGCCACCCTCCCAGGCTCCCAAAGAGTTCCTCCCAAAATATTGCGCTCTTTGCGGGCTTCCAGTCGGGCGGTCAAAAGCAGCCCATAATGTAGCCGGGGAGATCCTCCATTTCTGCTGTCCGGGCTGCCAACAAGTTTTTTTTCTTTTGTTTAACAGTCCCGATGGGATGCCGGCGAATTTTCGGGAAACTGAACTGTACCGGGCCTGCGTAGAATCGGGGATCATCCCTCGGGATGAAGAATCCCTCGGATCTATATGGACTCAACAGGAAGCAATCGAAGAGGAAGCTTTTCCGGGAGAAAAATTTGAAAAGAGTTTTGCCCTGGACCTGACCCTTAAGGTTGAAGGGATGTGGTGCCCGACCTGCTCCTGGCTGATCGAAGAGGTTCTGCGCAAGACCAAGGGTCTCCTGGACCCGAGGGTATCCTTTCTTACGGATTCCATCCAGGTCAAATACCTTCCTCACATCCTCACCCCCCGGGACATTCTGGCTAAAATATCGAGACTGGGGTATCGCCCTTCGATTTTACAAGACACGCTGGGGAGTTCTTCAGAAAAAAGAGACCTGCTGAAGCGCCTGGGAATTTCCTCCATCCTGACTGGCAATGTCATGATGATCTCCTTCGCCCTTTACTTTGGCTTTTTTCAGGAACTCTCCCAGAGGGCTATAGGTTATCTATCTTATCCCCTTTGGGTGATGACCACTCCAGTCATTTTTTATGGGGGGTGGCCCATCCTCCGGAGGGCATACGCTGCGCTCGGCCACGGCTCCACTACTATGGAAACATTGATATCCGTGGGAGCTCTGGCGGCTTACATTTACAGTATCGTCCAGATGGCCAGAGGAAGCCTTCATCTCTACTTCGATACGGCCTCCATGCTCATCACTCTTGTCCTTCTGGGCAGATACATAGAGACCCATGCCCGGGAAAAGGTCTCGGCGGGAATTACGGACCTTTATAAACTGGCCAACCAGAAAGTCCGTCTTTTCACCCCCACCCAAACCCTCCCCCATCAAGGGAGAGGGGGTTCGGTGGGAGGGGGCTTGCCCTGTGGAGTAAGTTCGGCCACTCCACAGGGTGAAGGGGAGGGGGGGAAAGAGCGTTGGATTTCCTCAAACAATGTAAAACCCGGAGATGAATTCCTTGTGTTTGCGGATGAAAGGGTTCCGCTGGATGGTCAGGTTATCTCCGGCCAGGGGAACATAGACGAATCGATCCTTACGGGCGAGGCAAAGCCGGTGCGAAAGGGGCCTGGAGACGAAGTAATGGCCGGAGTCCTGCTTCTGAATGGTGAATTGAGGCTCAAAACGACGCGGGTCGGCAAGGAGAGTTCTCTCGGGCAGATGATTTCCTTGATGCAGGAGGCCCTGGGTAAGAAAAATCCTGCAGAGCTTCTGGCCGACAGAATCACCCACTGGTTTGTGCCCGCCATTCTGCTTATCGCAGCCGCCACTGCTTTTTACCTCTGGAACCATCGATACTCTGCGGATGAGGCCCTGCTGCGGAGTTTAACCGTCCTGGTGATCGCCTGTCCCTGCGCTTTGGGAATTGCTACGCCCATCGTGAAGGTAGCTGCAATGGACTTGGGCAGGTCTGGGGGGATTCTCATTCGTGACCCTGAAGCCTTTGAGCGAGCAAAAGATCTGAACACACTGGCCTTCGATAAAACGGGGACGCTGACTGAAGGAAATTTTCAGATGCAGGAGGTGATAACGACTGCAATTCCCGAACAAGAGGCCCTCTCTCGTTTAGCCTCTGTTGAGATTCACTCTGACCACTTTTTGGCCAGAGAGATCGTCCACCGGGCCTACGAGAGTTCATCGAAAATCGTGCAGGCAGAGAACTTTGAGGCATATGAGGGCATGGGGGTCAGCGGCCTGATCGATGGCCAGAAAGTGTTCATCGGAAACCGCGAACTGATGAACCATTGGGAGATGAACCTTTCATCTTCCTTGGAACAGAGGGCCCAAAGCTTTGAGGCCAGAGGGATGACCATCGTCTTCTTTGGCTGGGGCGCTGAGGTTTTAGGATTCCTCGTCTTTGGAGATTCTCTAAAACAAGGAATTCCGGAAATGGTTCAGGCCCTTCAGGCAAGGGGAATTGAAACCTGGTTAGTCTCTGGAGATTCTCAGGAGACTACCCGGGCAGTCTGCGGGGAATCGGGCATTGCCAATTTTCGCGGTCAGGCCTTCCCCCGGGATAAGGTAGAACTCATCAGGGTGCTCCAGCAAAGAGGCCAGCGGGTGGGAATGGTGGGTGATGGGATCAATGATGCTGCAGCCCTGGCCCAGGCGGATGTGGGATTTGCTTTGGCAACGGGGGCGGATATCGCCCGTGAGGCGTCAGATTTTACTCTGCTGGCAGGTGATCCCACTCGGGTTCTCGAGGCGCTTGATCTGTCGGCTATGGCTACTAAGACGATCCGCCAGAACCTCTTTTTCGCTTTTTTTTACAATGGGCTGGCGATTCCGCTCGCCGTCGCAGGCTTTCTGACCCCACTTATCGCTGTTTTCGCCATGTTCGCCAGCAGCCTGACGGTCATAGGGAATGCTTTGAGACTTTCAAAAACCCAAAAATCTGATCCCTAAAATCAACTCTTCTTTTGGACGAGAATATTCAGGCAAGGCCAATATCCCCCAGTCTCCCAAGAACAAAATCTCCTTTCATGAATTCGATTTTCAAGATTCCCTTCGAAAGTTAGCCGTAAACGCTCGAGCCCTTATCGTTGTCCCTCAAAATTGACACTTTCTTGACGCATCAGGGCCCATTTTTGAGACACACTTGATATTCGATTGATTAGAATAATTTTAGAATCATGATTGTTCGATGGTCCTGGCAAAGGATTAGAAAGCTCTGAAATGGATATCGTAAAAATTATTTCTCTGGCAGGTCTATTGGTTATCTTTTCCAAGATTTATCTTTCAATAAAAAGAAATAAATATAAACCAAAGCGCCATGCTGCTGAGAAATTATTTGAAGCTTTCATCGATGAAATCCAAGATTTAAGTATCGGGAAAGGAGATGCATACGAAATCCTGAAGCAAGCATTCCCGAAGCATGAAATGGCTTATATCAAATTCAGGCCACATCTTAGAGGAAAGGTTCTTCGACAATTCGATGAAGCTTGGAGAGATTATTGCTGCCGGAATCAGGAAAATCCGCAAGCGTTTCTGGAACAATACTTTGCTCCTGGAAACGAAACTATGGCTAAGGAAAAACGACTGCTTGCTTTAAAGAGGATTTTAAAAATTATTTCTTTTGCAAGAAAGAGCTTTGTTCTAAAGGTACGTGATAATGCTGCTTTGACCATTGCCCCCCAACCGAAAGGGTGAATTCAGATGACAGATTTATTTCTTAAAGATGGAACCTTATCGAGGATACCAAGGGAAACTCGGTGATCGAAATCGTGGAGGTAATGGAACAAGTCTTGCCACACCGGATTGACGGTCGGGATAGATGCGCCAATTTTAGCTTAGATTGGAGGATCGATGGCCATAAATAAGCTCATTAAAATAAAAATAGTCATATCAAGGCACCTCTCTCCCGAAAGGATCTTCATTCTAAGTTTCGCTATCTATATCCTTTTGGGGGCCTTGCTTCTTCGACTTCCCATCGCAGGAGCCAAGAGTCCTCTCAATTTCGTGGATGCTCTCTTCACTTCTTGCTCGGCGGTTTGTGTGACCGGATTGGCCGTATTGGATATTGGGAAGGATCTTTCCTTCGTTGGCCAATTAATCACCATTTTCCTTTTTCAAATCGGCGGGCTGGGGATTATTACTTTTTCCACGGTCTTCTTTCACCTGATGGGGTTAGGCATATCTTTTAAACAAAGGGAGATTATTCAATCGACCTTCCTGCACACCCCTCGAATAGATCTTATCAGGATCGTAAGATTTGTTATCTGGTACACCCTTTTTTTTGAATCCTTGGGAACGCTTCTCCTTTGGATCCGATTTTCTCAAAATTTTTCAACCGGGCAGGCCTTTTTTCAAGCCCTCTACCATGCCGTCTCGGCTTATAACAATTGCGGGTATTCTCTCTTTTCAGATAGCTTTGAAGGATATCAGGGAGATTTGATAGTGAACCTGACCATAATGGGCTTGATCATTTTGGGGGGCATCGGTTTCATCGTTCAGCAGGAAGTATATTCCCGGCTAGTAGGAAGGGTGAAGAAACTTTCCGTTCACACCAAAATCGTCATTATTACCACTGTAATTCTTATCCTTTTAGGAGCCCTCCTCTTTTATGTTTTCGAAAAGCATCTCAACATTATGGGACTCCCCCTTGAGACTCAGATTCTTATTTCTTTCTTCCAATCAGTCACCGCCCGAACCTGTGGCTTTAGCACGGTGAATATCGGCCTGTTGGCCAACGAAACCATCATCATCTTAATGATCCTCATGTTCGTCGGGGCCTCTCCTGGCTCAACCGGTGGAGGGATAAAAACGACGAGCATGGCAGTTCTATCATTGATGATCTGGAACCGGTTGAAAGGAAATATTGAGGTAAACGTTTTTAAAAGGACAATGCCGAAAGAAGTTATCACCCGAACGGTGTCGATAATTTTTGCCTCGGCCTTTTCCATTGCCCTGATCGGAGCGGTCCTCTTAGTAACGGGAGAAAGGAATCTTGTACCTCTGGAAAGCCGCCACTTTTTTGTGGAATATCTTTTTGAAACAATCTCTGCCTTCGGGACAGTGGGATTGTCAATGGGAATTACGCCCAAGATGAACGATGTCCAAAAACTGTCCATCATTTTGATGATGTTTGCCGGGAGGGTTGGACCTTTAACGCTTGCTTTCTCCCTTTCCCGGCTTGCCTTAAGGAGGAGCTTGACTTACGCTGAAGAAGGGATCCTCGTAGGATAAGGAGGTTTCATAGTGAAACGAGTTGTGGTGGTGGGGTTGGGAATCTTTGGTTCTAACATTGCGAGAAAACTTTATGAAAATGGCTTGGAAGTCATTGCCATCGATAAGAATAAGGATAGCATCCAAAAAATCAAAGATTTCTGCACCAAGGCGATTGTGGCGGACGGGACGGACAAAGAAATCATGGAATCGATAGGTATCGAGCAAGATGATGTGGTGATCATCTCTTTCGGGGAGGATCTGGCTGCCAGTACCCTCATTACCCTTCACCTGAAAGAATTGAAAGTAAAAAATATTATTGTCAAAGCGCCGAATGAGGATCATAAACAGATCTTGGAAAAGGTCGGGGCAACTGAGGTGATCATCCCGGAAAAGGAGATGGCTAGTAAAGTCGCTCAAGGTTTGATCTCCCCCGATGTCCTTGATTTCCTCCCTATCTCCGGGGAGTACATGATCTGTGAAATTGCTGTCCCGGCCCGTTTTCTGGGAAAAACGATTGGAGATCTCCATCTAAGAAGCAAATACCAAATCGAGGTAATTGCTATAAGGGATGTGCTTTCTGACCGCGTCCAGATGATTCCCGCGGCTAATTACGTAATTAAAGATAGCGATTTATTAGTGGTGATCGGAAAGGAAAAAGACATTCAAACCATAAAGTGAACTGGGTTAGGTTTTATTGCTATAAATTTCGAACCAAGCCTAAAAGGCTTTGTCCTAAAAGTACGTAATTCCATAATGCTGCTTTGACCATTGCCCACCAACCGAAAGGATGAATTCAGATGATAGATTTAATTTTTATCGCTCTGATTCTAATTTTTTTCTTGGCCAGCCATTGGCTTATAGGAGCTTGTGAACGTCTAAGGAGGTAATGCCATGGACCTGCTGTATCTCATTTCTGGTCTGATCGCTTTGGGACTGGTCATTTATCTATTCTGGGCGCTCTTGAAACCGGAGGATTTAGCATGAACATCTTCGGGTGGTTGCAAGTCTTTTTTTATCTAGCTGTTCTTCTGGCACTCGTGAAGCCTCTGGGTTCTTATATGGCCCGGGTATACCAGGGAAAACGGACTTTTCTCCATCCCTTGCTGGATCCGGTGGAGCGGCTCATCTACCGCTTGGGGGGAATTAAGCCTGATTCTGAGATGAACTGGAAGGAATACGCGTGGTCCCTTTTGCTCTTCAATCTGCTCGGCATTCTCGTGCTATATGCCCTCCAGCGCCTTCAGTATTGGCTGCCTTTCAATCCTATGGGTTTCGGACCGGTCTCGTCAGACTCGGCCTTCAACACAGCAGTGAGTTTTGGCACCAACACAAATTGGCAGGGCTACGGGGGAGAGACCACGATGGCCTACCTGACCCAGATGTTAGGGTTGGCGGTCCAGAACTTCCTGTCGGCGGCAACAGGTATGGCGGCGCTGGTGGCTTTTATTCGCAGCTTTACCCGGTCAATGGCCAAGGGAATCGGTAATTTCTGGACGGACATCGTGCGAAGTATTCTGTACATTCTTCTTCCTCTTTCTTTCGTTCTGGCGCTGGTCTTAGTTTCCCAAGGCGTGGTCCAGAGCTTTAAGACCTGCCAGCCTGTCCCGCTTTTACAATCAACCACTTATGAAAAACCAAAGCTCAATGCGGTTGGCCAACCCCTCAAGGAGTCAAAAGGCAATCCGATGACTGAGACGGTAGCGGTGAAGGAGCAACTTCTGCCCCTCGGACCCGCAGCTTCGCAAGTTGCCATCAAACAGCTGGGTACCAATGGGGGCGGTTTTTTCAACACCAATTCCTCCCACCCCTTCGAAAACCCTACCCCCCTATCGAACTTGCTGGAGATGCTGTCTATTCTCTTGATCCCGGCCGCCCTTTGTTACACCTTCGGCAAGATGGTGGGAGACACCCGACAGGGGTGGGCTGTGCTTGCCGCCATGACCCTTATTTTCTGCGTTCTCTTGGGGGTGACTTTATGGAGCGAGCATTCGAGAAACCCGGCCTTAGCCAAAATCGCTGGCGCCGGCAGTACTCCCGACGTCCTTTGGCTTCCAGGAAACATGGAAGGGAAGGAGGTGAGATTTGGGGCGGTAAACTCGGCCATCTGGGCGACTGCCACGACGGCAGCATCCAATGGTTCGGTAAACTCCATGCATGATTCCTTCATGCCCCTCGGAGGGATGGTCCCCATGTGGCTTATGCAGCTGGGTGAAGTCGTCTATGGGGGAGTGGGTTCGGGATTATACGGGATGCTAATTTTCGTGATCATCGCCGTTTTTGTCGCCGGACTGATGGTCGGGCGGACGCCGGAGTACCTGGGCAAAAAGATCGAGGCTTACGAAATGAAGATGTCCACTTTAGTCGTCCTCATCCCCGTGCTCGCGGTGCTTCTGGGAACAGCGATTGCTGTTCTCCTCCGGCAGGGAACTTCTTCGGTGCTGAATCCCGGGCCCCATGGATTCAGCGAGATCCTTTATGCCTTCTCCTCGGCGGGGAATAACAACGGAAGTGCTTTTGCCGGGTTGAACGCGAATACGATTTTCTACAACACCTCGCTCGGGTTGGCCATGCTTTTCGCCCGGTACTGGCTTATCATTCCAACCCTGGCGATTGCCGGTTCCCTGGTCCTGAAGAAGAAGGTTCCGGCTAGTTCCGGCACCCTGGAAACCCATACGCCACTCTTTATTTTATGGCTTATTGCCGTGGTCATCATCTTCGGGGCCCTGAGCTTTTTGCCGGCCCTAGCGCTGGGTCCGATCGTGGATCACCTGCTGCTTTATTGATGGGCGCCCGAAACAGTTCGAAGTTTGTAGGGGCGCGCTGGCGCGCGCCCGTACGGAGTTCGGAGCCAATCTATTGCCATGATGGAGGGGCCAAATCGTCGAATTGCTGAGTGGAGGAGAATGATGAAAGGTCAGAACCCCAATAAGAAACAGTCCATTTATGGAGGTCAATTGTACAGAGACGCCCTGCTCGGAGCTTTGAAGAAGTTTGACCCGCGAAAGATGGTGCGCAACCCGGTGATGTTCGTGGTCGAAGTGGTCAGCGTTCTAACGACCGGATTCTGGGTCCAGGCCCTCCTGGGGGAAGGGGAAATGCCCGCCGGTTTCATCGGCCAAATCTCTTTGTGGTTGTGGTTTACAGTGCTCTTCGCCAATTATGCGGAGGCCCTGGCCGAGGGAAGGGGAAAGGCCCAGGCTGCGGCTCTGCGGCGGATGCGCAAACAGACTCAGGCTAAATTGCTGCCCAGGGAATACCCTGTAGAAAGGAAGCCCAAACCGGAGAGCAAGGATTACTCCGTGGTGGCCTCGACTGGACTGCGGAAAGGGGACTTATACTTCGTAGAAGCGGGGGACATCATTCCGGCCGATGGCGAGATCGTAGAGGGAATTGCCTCTGTCGATGAGAGTGCGGTTACGGGGGAGAGCGCCCCAGTGATCCGGGAATCAGGCGGGGATCGAAGCGCCGTCACCGGAGGGACGCGGATTCTTTCGGACTGGCTAGTTGTACGGGTCAGCACCGATCCTGGAGAAGGTTTTCTGGACCGCATGATCGCTTTAGTGGAGGGAGCGAAAAGACAGAAGACCCCCAACGAGATCGCCTTGGACATTCTATTGGCGGGCTTCACGATTATTTTTCTGGTCGTGTGCGCAACCCTTCTGCCTTTTTCCCTCTACAGTGTGAAAGTCGCGGGCAAGGGGATTCCTGTGACCATTACTGTTTTGGTCGCCTTGCTCGTCTGCCTCATTCCGACTACCATTGGCGGGCTCCTCAGCGCCATCGGGATCGCGGGCATGGACCGACTGATACGGCGCAACGTAATCGCCCTGTCAGGAAGAGCCGTGGAAGCAGCTGGGGACGTTGATGTGCTACTCCTGGACAAGACCGGCACAATTACGCTGGGGAATCGGCAGGCGGTAGAATTGATTCCCGTGGGGAACATAAATATCCAGGAACTGGCAGAACTAACTCAATTGGCCTCCATGGCGGATGAGACGCCTGAAGGGCGAAGCATTATGGTTTTGATTAAGGAAAAATACGGGTTACGAGGGCGCGCACTGGGACGTTCCGTGGGTCCAGCAATGAGGTTTATACCTTTCAGCGCTCAGACGCGAATGAGCGGAGTGGATATCAACAGTCTTAAGATACGTAAAGGGGCTCCTAATGTAATCATTGCTCTTGTGGAAAGCAAGGGTCAACGAGTTCCACGGGAGCTCCATAATGCTGTCGACCGTATCTCCCGTTCGGGGGGAACTCCCCTGGTTGTCTGCCGGAATGGGGAAGCCATTGGAGTGATCCACCTCAAGGATATAGTCAAAGGGGGAATCCGGGAGCGCTTCGCTCAGCTCAAGCGCATCGGGATCAAGACGGTGATGATCACCGGCGATAACCCGGTAACGGCAGCCGCTATTGCGGCCGAGGCTGGTGTGGATGACTTTCTGGCCCGAGCTACCCCGGAGGCCAAGCTGAAGCTGATCCGCCAGCACCAGGCGGGCGGGCGCTTGGTGGCCATGACTGGGGACGGCACCAACGATGCCCCCGCCCTGGCCCAGGCTGATGTAGCCGTGGCGATGAACACGGGAACCCAACCGGCACGCGAAGCCGCCAATATGGTCGACCTGGACAGCAACCCGACGAAGCTCATTGAAATCGTGGAAATTGGCAAGCAACTTTTGATGACCCGGGGGGCGCTCACCACCTTCAGCATCGCCAATGATGTGGCCAAATACTTTGCCATCATCCCGGCCGCCTTCGCTTCGACATACCCGGTCCTGGAGTCGCTCAACTTCATGCGCCTCCAGAGCGCAATCCTCTCGGCCGTGATCTTTAATGCCCTCATCATCGTGGCCCTTATCCCCCTAGCCTTGAAGGGAGTTCCTTATCGCCCTCTCGGAGCGGCGCGGCTCCTGCGGGTTAACCTGTTGATTTATGGGGTCGGGGGTCTGATCGCTCCCTTCATCGGCATCAAACTCATCGATATGCTTTTAGTGGTGCTGGGTTTGTCTTGAAAGGAAGGTTCGCAAAAAGAAAAAGGCCATATGAAACCACAGAGGTCGCAGAGAAAGACCAAATCCCCCCAACCCCCCTTTGGCAAAGGGGGGCAAGGGGGGGATTTCTGGAAGGCGTTTGGCTGCAAACCAACCCGATTATTCTCCTTCTGCCGTCTTTTGTCTTCTTCCTGAGAAGAGATAATTTCTCTGAGTTCTCTGTGGTTTGATTCTGGATGTTCCCGCGAGGAAGAAAGGATTAAAAAAATGTTCAGGCAACTAAGGTCCGCTTTAATAGTTTTTCTTTCGCTCACATTAGTGACCGGTATCGTCTATCCGCTGCTCGTTACCGGGATCGCCCAGTTGGCCTTTTCGGAAAAGGCAAACGGAAGCTTGATCCCCAAAGGAGACGGCTGGGCCGGTTCTGAACTCATCGGTCAACTCTTTGATAACCCGAGGTATTTCTGGGGACGCCTATCGGCAACGCCTGATTTCCCCTACAACTCGGCCTCTTCCTCCGGATCCAACTTAGGGCCTTCAAACCCGGCCCTGTTGGAAGCGGTGAAGGCACGGGTAGAGGCTTTACAAAAAGCTGACCCGGGAAATCATTCATCCATTCCCATTGACCTGGTAACTTCTTCGGGAAGTGGTCTGGATCCTCATATCAGCCCTGCTGCCGCTCTATACCAAGTCTCCAGGGTGGCGCGGGCCAGAGGACTATCTGAAGATCAGGTTCGTCGCCTGGTGGAACAATTCACGGAGCCTCGCCATTGGGGGCTTCTCGGGGAACCGAGGGTAAATGTTCTGAAGCTAAACCTCGCTTTGGACTTGCTGCAAAGCCATCGGGAGTAATTGATGAAAAGGAGCTGGTTGAACGGGAATTGATTGCTTTCGAGAAAAGCTAATTCCCTCATCTTTCTATCCAGAAGCGTTAGGTGTAAAATAGTTTTGGAACTTTTCGGGATAGGAAGGTTAGCAATTTATCGATCGTAACTCCTTCCCCGAAAGCTATTGCTGCTTTTAGATGGGGGGTACAGGATGAATGGTGAGTATCGACCCGATCCGGATGCCCTACTGGCCCGAGTCCAGGCCGAAGAGCGACAGAAGGCCCGGGGCAAACTAAAGATTTTCCTCGGCTACGCCGCCGGCGTGGGCAAAACATACGCCATGCTGGAAGCAGCCCAAAGCCGGAAGGCGGAAAATTTGGATTTGGTGGTTGCCGTTGTCGAGACTCACGGCCGGGCGGAAACCGAAGTCCTTTTGCAGGGGCTGGAAATCATCCCCCGGAGAGAAGTGGAGTATCGTGGGGTGAAGCTTTCCGAGATGGACCTGGACGCGGTTCTGACACGGAAGCCACAACTGGCCCTAGTGGACGAGCTTGCCCATACGAATGCGGCGGGATCCCGTCATCTCAAGCGTTGGCAGGATGTTGAAGAACTTCTGAATTCGGGTATCGACGTTTATACAACCCTGAATATTCAACACCTGGAGAGTTTTCGCGACATCATCGGCCAGGTTACCGGGGTTATCCAGAGGGAAACCATTCCTGACCGGGTATTAGATGGAGCCACGGAGATTGAAGTTGTAGATCTCCCCCCCGAAGAGCTTCTCCAGCGCCTCCGCGAAGGAAAGGTATACATCCCCGAACAAGCGGCCCGGGCGATGGAGGGGTTTTTCGAATCGGGAAACCTGATCGCTTTACGGGAGATTACCTTACGGCGGGCCACCAACAAGGTAGATGAGGAGATGCGCCAATACCTGGAGACGTACGGCACCCGCGGACTGTGGCCGGCAGGGGAACGCCTTCTGGTCTGTATCAGCGGCAGCCCAAACAGTGAGCGGCTCATCCGCACGGCCCGGAGGCTTGCCGAGGAGTTGAAAGCTGAATGGTCCGCCCTTTACGTGGAAACCGCGGAAAACGACAAGTTAACTCAGGAAAATCGCGAACGTATTTGGCGCGAATTGCGACTTGCGGAATCCCTTGGGGCAAAAGAGGTAGTTACACTGAAGGAAGACTACGCGCCAGATGCCGTGATCGATTATGTCCGAAAGCATAAAATCACCAAAGTGATTGTTGGCCGACCCACCCGGCCCCGCTGGCGGGAATGGTTGCGGGGTTCTTTTGTGGACCAGATCCTGAGGCGGAGCAAGGAAATCGATGTTTATGTCGTAAGCGAAGAATCTGTAAAAAAAGAAGAAAGAATTCCTCCGCAATCAGCCAAGGTGCCTTGGCGTAGCTACCTCACCAGTCTATTGCTGGTGGCCGGAGCAACCCTAATTAGCGAAATTGCAGGTAAATTCCTTTCGCCTACCAATATGATCATGTTTTATCTTCTGGCAGTGGTCGTGGCCGCTCTCCGGCTTGGATTCCGGCCGGCTCTGTTCACCGCCCTCATGGGCGTACTGGCCTTTGACTTCTTTCTCGTTGTGCCCTACTACAGTTTTGCGGTTGCGGACACACAATATTTAATTACCTTCGCAGGATTGTTTACCGTTGGGGCGGTCATTAGCACTTTAGTAGCTCGGGCGAGAAGGCAAACAGAGACCCTAAGGGTCCGGGAAGCTCAAACCACCACTCTTTATGCTTTAAGCAGAGATTTGGCCTCCGCGGTTGGTTTGAGTGATATTTTGAATGCGGTGATTCGCCATGTCAGCGAGACCATTGATGCGCAAATCGCCATCCTGCTTCCAGAAGGAGAATCGTTGAACCTTCGAGCCAGCTCGAGCGGTTTTTCCCTGGGAGAAAAGGAGAAATCTGTGGCTCTCTGGGCCTTCCGGAATGGGCAAATGGCCGGGAGAGGAACCGACACGCTTTCATCCGCTGAGTTATTGTACAATCCCTTACAGACTGGCGGTAGAATTGTAGGGGTCATGGGGATGAAATTGAGGGATTCCGATGAAGGGCTGGCGCCGGAACGTCGCCGACTTCTCGAAGCCTTTTCCAGCCAAGCGGCTCTGGCGATCGAAAGGGTGAATTGGGCCCAAAAAGCGGAGCAAGCCCAGCTTCTGCAAGCTGCCGAAAAATTGGAGAGGTCTCTGCTCAACTCGATCTCGCATGATCTGCGCACGCCCTTATCTTCCATCACGGGGGCATTAAGCAGTCTGCGGGATGAAGGCAATTTCCCGGATGGGCAGTCGAGGCGTGAGCTGATTGACCTGGCCTGGGAAGAGGCTGGAAGAATGGACCGTTTTGTCAGTAATCTTCTGGATATAACCCGTCTGGAAGCCGGAGCGCTCAAACTCAAAAAGGAACCCTATGACGTGCAAGACCTTTTGGGTTCATCCCTGGGGTCATTAGAACCACGGCTGAAAGAAAGAAAGATCAAAATCGATATTCCTGCAAACCTCCCTCTCATCCCCATGGATTCCGTCCTCATGGCTCAGGTCTTGATGAATCTGCTGGACAACGCCCTGAAATATTCCCCTCCGGATGGGATGGTTGAAATTGCCGCGCGAATCCGTGATAACCTTCTGGAAATCGAAGTGGCAGATCAAGGGCCGGGAATTCCGGAAGAGTATCTCCCGAAGGTGTTCAATAAATTTTTCCGTTTAAGCCGCACGGAAGAGGTCAGCGGGACTGGCTTAGGCTTGGCCATTAGTAAAGGCATCGTTGAGGCCCATGAAGGAAAGATCTGGGCCGAAAACCGTCCAGGAGGAGGATCAAAAATCGTTTTCACTCTTCCGCTCACTATTTCAGGGATGGAAAGTAAATTTCAGGCTGTGGACGAAAGAACATGACTCCGGAGAATTTAAATAAAAACTTACCGAGGGTCCTGGTCGTAGATGACGAAAAGGCGATCCAGCGCTTCCTAAAAAACGCCCTGAGTTCAGCAGAATTCTCGGTGCATATTGCAGGGAGCGGGAAAGAAGCATTCACAGCTGCGATAGCCACCCGGCCCGACCTCATCATTTTAGACCTGGGGTTACCCGATATGGATGGAGTTGAAGTACTCCGTCGATTGCGCGAGTGGACGCAGGTTCCTGTGATCATATTGTCTGTCCGCGACCGGGAAGACGAGAAAGTTACGGCCCTGGATTCCGGCGCAGATGATTACGTCACGAAGCCCTTCGGAATCGGGGAGCTTCTGGCTAGGATGCGGGCGGCGCTCCGAAAATCCATTCAGCAATCTCCGGAGCCCGTTTACAAAGTGGATGACTTGGAAGTGGATCTGGAACATCGCCGAGTATTCGTTCAAGGGAAAGAGGTTCAGCTTACCGCAACCGAGTATGATCTTTTGCGGCTGCTGGTCACTCATGCCGGCAAAGTGCTTACTCATAACCAAATCCTTCGGCAGATATGGGGACCGGCTTATATGGAACAACCGCATTTGCTGCGCGTCAACATTAGCAACCTGCGTCGTAAGATCGAACCGGAACCGACTCGTCCCCGTTACATTTTAACGGAACTCGGTGTAGGGTATCGCCTAAAATTATAGACTTAAGAAGTTTCAAACCAAAGGGGCCTTGAAAATTTGGTTTGCGCCTGACCTTTTAAACCCCCCAACTATCTTTTCCCCACGTTTGCCAGCAGCCTGACGGTCATAGGGAATGCCCTAAGAATTTCTGTAAAGAAAATCGCCGATTTGACGAAATAATTAATAAAGAAAAACCAGCCGATTTACCGGGAAAAGCTCGGATAATTGAATCAGGAGATGAGGGGCAGTTGAGATGGAACCCAATAAAGTCATTATCCGATATACCATTGGCCGAATCATCAAGGGATTTACCCAGGATTTTTTCCCCAATAAGGATCGTTTTCGCGTACATTTTCCCGATAATCCCTTGGCTGAGCCAGCAGAGGTTTTAATAAGAGACCTGAAAGCTGTTTTCTTCGTGCGCGATTTCGAAGGAAATCCCCAGTATAATGAGCGCAAAAAATTCTTGCCAGGGGAAAAGCCTTACGGAAGAAAAGTGGAAGTCACGTTTAAGGATGGGGAAGTGCTTACCGGGTCAACCGTGGGCTACGAGGAGAATCGACCGGGCTTCTTTATCGTTCCAGTAGATCCCCAAAGCAATAATACGAGAATATTTGCGGTGTCCCAGGCTGTGGAAAAAGTCCGCCTCCTCTAATTTTCCCCCACCCGCTTCTCGCTCAGTTATTCAATTCAAATAGCAGGCTTGAATACGAGATCGGATCTGGAATCTTGCTGCCTCCCTTGCTCAGAGGCTATAGAATTCCGAAAAGGATAGACCTCGGAGGACCAAATGCAGGATGCCCTTCTGGCTGGGCCTGGGAGAGGACTATGGATCTAAACTTGATCGGAGAGGTTGGACAGTTCCAAGCCGCGACGGAAGGCTTTTAGGTTCAGATCCTTGGCTTTTGGGGGAACGTTCATTTCGATGGCTTTTTCCACAGCCTCTGTAGAGAGAAGATTCGTTTTTTTGATCAATCCCCCCAGCAAGATCAGATTGGCCACGACCGTGCTTCCCATTTCTTTCTCCGCCAGACTTGTGGCCGGGATCTCCAGAATCTCATAGTCACCTGGCTTCACTTCCGGCACGAGGTCTGAATCGATCACCAATAATCCACCCGGCCTGATCTTCTGCAAATGGCGCTGCACCGCATCTTCTGCCAGGGCCATCAGGATGTCCGGCCGGCGAACCTGGGGATCGGTGATCGGCTCCCCAGATAAGATCACCTCGGCTCTGGCCATCCCTCCTCGCTGTTCCGAGCTGTAAGCTTGGGTTTGCACCGCTTTCTTATTGTCAAAGAGCGTAGCGGCTGTTCCCAGCAGGATTCCAGCCAGAATGACGCCCTGCCCCCCCACTCCCCCAATGAGGATCTCCGTTCGCTTCATGGCCTCTCCCCGCAAGCCTTGCGTTTCACCTTTATGATCTCCTCGACCATCTCGGGCTTCTCCTGATTGACCAGCTCTCCCACCACGATCCTTCCCGGCAACTCTTCGGGAGAGAGTTTGGCCGCCTCCTTCAAGGAGACGGCTCTTTCTTTATATTCGCGCAGCATCTGCACGGAACTGCCGGAGCCAGTTTTTTTGCCAAATTGAACCGGGCATTGGGTGATGATTTCGATGAAGGAGAAGCCTTTCTTTTGAATGGCTTTCTTGAGCGTAGCCGTAATCTGCCGGGGGTGATAAGTTGTCCAGCGGGCTACAAAAGAGGCCCCCGCCCCAATGACTAGGTTCGATAGATCAAAAGGAGATTCGTAAACCCCGTACGGTGTGGTCGTGGTCTTTAGGCCCAGGGGCGTCGTTGGGGCTGCCTGTCCTCCCGTCATCCCATAGATGCCGTTGTTCAAACAGATGACCATCATCTCCACATTTCGCCTAGCATTATGGATGAGGTGGTTGCCGCCGATCGCTGCCAGGTCACCGTCTCCACTGATCACCATGACTTTCTTTTCCGGCAGGCCCATCTTGATTCCCAGGGCAAAGGCGATGGGCCGGCCATGGGTGGTGTGCAAAACGTCGGCGTTGAAAAAAGGGCTGGGAATCCAGGCTGAACATCCAATGCCGGAGACGAAGACAAAATCATCCAGGTCCATGGAGGATTCATCAATGGCCCTGAGAATGGCCTGGGCCACAATCCCGTTTCCACACCCCGGACAATTGGTGGTGGAGGTGACCGTGGGCCGGATAAAACGATGGAGAGGATGAACCAGCTCGCTCATGGAATCACCTCGCGAATCTTTTGCAGAATATATTCTGGATCATGAATTTCTCCCAGGACTCGGGGAGGAAGAAAGCAAACCTCCGCATAAGGGGCAGCGGCGGCTTTAATATACGGATAAAGCTGGCCTAAGTTGTTCTCCAGAACCATCACCTTTTTAGCTTTGCGGGCCATTTTTTCAATCTCTTCCTCAGGGAAAGGCCACACAGTGATCAAGCGCAGGTTTCCCACTGGCAACCCTTCTTCGTGGGCCCGCATGGCCGCCATCGAAGCAGCGCGGGAGACGGCCCCATAGGAGACGAGGACGACCTCGGCATCCTGATCGTTTTCCTCAACTTGAATGATCTCCTCCTTATGTTTGAGAATCTTATTGCTCAACGTGCGAACGAAACGGTCGAGCGCAGAAAGGTCACTCAGGTTGCGCCTGCCGTATTCATCGTGGCAGGAACTGGTCACATGGGCCTTAAATCCCCTCCCGAAGATGGGCATGGGAGCGACATTTTCATCGAGGAATCCCTTTATTTTCTGGGGATCAGCTCCGGCTTCCGGAATCTTCCGGTAAACTGTTTTGATCTTTTCTGGCTCCGGAATCACCAGTTCTTCCCGCATGTGGCCCACGAAAGCATCGGAGAGGATGAAGACGGGCGTGCGAAACTTCTCAGCCAAATTGAAGGCCAGGACCGTATGGTCGAACATCTCTTGCGGAGAGGCCGGACAGAGGGCGATAATTTCATAATCGCCGTGCGAGCCCCGCTTGGCTTGGACCATATCTCCGGTTACCCCAGCTGTGGGCATTCCTGTTGTGGGGGCCCCCCGTTGGACGTTTACGATTACGCAGGGCGTTTCCACGCCCACGGCAAAGCCAATGTTCTCGAGCATCAGACTGATGCCGGGTCCCGAAGTGGCCGTCATGACTTTCTTTCCGGTCCAGGAGGCGCCGATGATCGCCGCAATCGAACTGATCTCATCTTCCATTTGGAGAAATACTCCCCCTACCTGGGGGAGCCGCTCGGCGAGGCAGTTGGCGATCTCCGTAGCCGGGGTAATGGGATAGCCAGCAGCAAATTCACAGCCGGCGGCGATGGCCCCCTCCGCACAGGCCATGTTGCCCATCATAAAATATTTCCCGGTCAGCACCCTTTTGGGGTTCATTTCCTTTTCCCTTTCCCTGCCTTCTTCGCTTCCACGGCGATGGCCAGATCCGGACAATAAAGCATGCAGTTCTGACATTGGGTACACATTTCTGTTTGGCTTACCTGGGGTGGGCGATACCCTTTGGGATTTAAATTCTTTGAGGGGGAAAAAAGCTTTTTGGGGCACATTTCAATGCACAGGCCACATTCTTCCGTCCCTTTACAAAGCTCTGGATAGATGCGAATTTCAGTCAATCTTCCGCTCCTTGAATTTGCTGGGTTCCCTCCTTATTAAGCGTTTGTACTCACCCCCTTAAGGGACGAGACCTCTTGCCGACTTTCATGTTCCTGGAAGATAATATAGCAGACCCTTTAGACGATGGCAATGTATCAAAAGTCTTTATCAAAAGGGGATGTAAAAAGTATTAACTTTACGTTTAAAACCTGACCTATATTAATAAGGAGGAATCGTTTTGGGCATGGCCCGATTAAAGTAGCGGATTCTTGCGGAACAGGCCTGGATGTAAGGAAAATGAGCGGGCCAAAATGGAGTGTTTGAAGAGTCTTGCCGTAGCTGCAGGATGCAATAAAAATCTATGAAAGGGCCTATTGAGGAAGGGGGATGCCCAGGAGATCATGGAAAGCAGCCTTGAAGTAATTGGAAATGTCCTCAAGACTTCGAGGCAGGGGCGCGTCATACATTCCCAGTCGGACCAGGTTAGATTACGAGCAGGGGGATGTCTTTTTGGAGAGTGAAGACTATTGCCTTGGGGTCACCTCAACGGTTCCTCTAAATCCATCAACCGTAAGGAAATCCCCATTTCTAATCATCTGGAACGGGTCCTTTTCTAAGGTGTCAACTACGGGAACTTCAATCCCATAAAAGATGCGGGCAAATACCGGCGCTGCAAGTAATACTCCATCTGTTTTGATGTTTACGATGGCTCTAGGCCCTACGCCTTTTATGATGACTTCGAGCAGAGAGACCCCACCGGCCAGAGAGCCTATACTGAAGGGAAATACCAGTATCTTTCCCTCGAGACTCATACCGTATAGTTCATGCCTGGTATCTTCAATCTTGGAGAGCTTTCCGGATAGAATTCCTTGCATATAGGCTCCGAAAAAATTTATGGGCTTCGTAATGAGAGCCTCCCCTTTCGCTATACCCCCATTGAGCCCACGACCTCTAAGAATAAAATTAGGCATTCTTATTCCTCCTTAAATTCTTCCGTTGATGGCCGCTTCTATACATTCCCGCTGACTTCCATAGATGGCCTGTCTATAATAACAGATCTTGCCCGAGTCACTCATAAGTCGCATATCGGCATAAGGTTTGACGCTATGGAGACAATAGATACATCCTGAAAAGAGCTTACCCCCAGACTCTCTGATCATCTCTGATATTCCTAACTGTTTAGCCAGTTCGATAGCCCCATGATGACTGCATACCCAGAGTTGAACTCCCTCGTTTATTTTCTTTCCCTCCAATAACTTTGCTAAGGAAACCAACTCTTCGAAGGTATAATGAGGGCAACCAACTGCCACAATATCAACCTGACCTACAGTTTGAGGGCTAGACATTTCTTGCTTTGTCTTTTTCAGCACACGATCATTGATTTCAATGGTGTCAAAAGGGGGGCGGCCTCCTAAGGCTTCTTCTATTGTCGTTGCTTCTGGTGTCACCCCTGGAATATGGAACATGGCCACAGCCCCAGTGCTGGCTGCGGCGGCACCCAGGTTCTTAAGGTTAGAAGTCGATACTTTTTCCTGGATGCCCTCTATTACCGGAATCTTTGTCCCGCATATTTTGCCAAGATAGTAGCCGATCACCGCAAAGTCGTCCGATTCCAATTGTTTCACCTTTACTTTACACAGGATCTCCCCCTTGCGATTCTCGTCCAGGTGGAAGCCACAGTAAAGAGTTCTTCCCGTAATAGCACTAACCAGATCCATCAGGATGGGCTCTCTATTGGCCCTGGCACCTATCACAGAATTTACGTAGATGACTGCGGAAGATTCTTCCCACGAAAGATGCTGTCCGAACCTGGGAATATTTCCATAAAGATAAGGGGTACAGGTCCAGTTCGGTATTACCCTCAGCTTTCTATAGTAATCTTCCAATGGATTTGGGCCTTGAAATACTTCCGGGATCCTTGGTGATTCCGAATTCTTTGGGTCCGCGGGATACGGATTAACAGATGTGGGAATCTGGACCTCCGCACCCAAATCGACGAACTTCTTCACAATCCCTATATAGCCTGTGCAGTGGCGGAGCAGATCTACATTGCCCAGATGGCTTCCTTCTGTCGGTATGAGGCATTCCACATCTAATCCTTTCCCCATTTGCATTAGGGTTTCCATGGCGAGCTGGACAGCTGGACCCATTTTGCCAGTGAGCATCCCCTCTTCTCTTTTTGTAAGACGCATAGCCTTAAGACACCCCTGATCTTGAAATATTCCAGCCCACCTGCTAATCTGACTTTGTCGGCGGCGGTCTGTTGCGTCCCGTGAGGTTGGTCTATGCCGAAGGCTCTTTTTAGGCGAACGTCAGTCATTTTACCAGAGATCCACCATTTTATAAATAGCGAGGCAGAAGCGAAGAATAATCGGGCAATCTGATCGCAAGCGGTGGGATAAGAAATTTAGAGGAGAAGGGTACGCCTTGAGGAAAGAAGCCCATCCCTTTTTAAGAAAGTATATCCATCTTCTTCCGAGAGGAAAGGCCCTCGATATTGCCGCGGGAGAAGGAAAGGTAACAGTTTAGTCGTTTTAGAACTTTTTTAGTCACGGGCCCACATTTTTCTTGACTTGTGGGCTTTTTTATGGCCTAATAATATGAGTATTAATACTCATTTATGAAGGAGGAATCAATGACCCGAATAGACATCCTGAGGAAGCGCCAAGCCCGGCTGAGGGAGGACACTGCGGCGATGCTCGATAGTTTTCTTATCGGGACAGTCGCCAAGTCCCCTTCTATGACT
>Ga0315314_1001213_pt1 | contig 23968 bp, 30 predicted proteins | sample TDP9_MG_FD_203631 | JGI IMG/M metagenome (GOLD analysis project Ga0315314, IMG submission 203631) | Freshwater sediment microbial communities from Lake Towuti, South Sulawesi, Indonesia - TDP9 | ecosystem: Environmental > Aquatic > Freshwater > Lake > Sediment | place: Indonesia: South Sulawesi... | reverse complement strand
GGTTTCTCAAAAAATAAAACGCCATCAACCTTTGATTTTGTGAATGTGATTAGATGACTGAAGGCAGCATATCAAGGATACCCGTGAAATTCATCATTGAAGGTGTGGGCGAAGCCGAGGGCGAGTTGATTCGTCACCTAGCTCCAAGAACCGTGGACTCTATTGTCAAGAGGCTGCCAATTGACGGTCGAGCAGCTTTGTGGAAGGAAGAAGTCTACTTTGAGACTCCAGTTACGATGGGCGAGGAAAAAGCCAAACCAACCGTGAAGACCGGCGACTTGGCGTACTGGCCAATGGGCAAGGCGCTCTGCATTTTTTACGGTGGCACTCAACCCTACAGCCCTGTCAACATTGTCGGACGCGTCACAAAGAATCTAGAAGCGTTCAGTCGGGTGAAGAGCGGCGCAGTCATAAGGGTTGTGAGGGCTTAGGGAAACTGTATTCTTGTCTCTTCCCATTTTTTCAAGAGTTCTTCGCATCTTTTTTGCACGTCTTGACCGCTGCTTTTGGTCTTGAGTGTTCTTAAGAATTCTAGACGCTTTTCAATGGCGGGTATTTCTCCTGTTCCATAGTAGGGGTTGCCCTCAATGTAATCTCTCATCTGCTGCGCCTTCTGCACCACGTAGCTGGCGGCGTCTACCAGGTCGGTGAGCATCGTCATGTTCGCCCATATCGCTGCGTCTGCCTCGTGTAGTTGGCTGAAGCCTTCCATCTCTACGATTTGCCTGATGTACGTGCGTAGAAAGTCGTAGTAGTCGGCTGTCTTAATGAACTCTATAACCTGCTGCATCTTATCTTTGAATTTGGGGCTTCCTTCAACCTTTAAGTCGTGCTTGAAGCCTTTCCGTATAAGTTCTCTAGCCTTGTCAACTTCTTCTTGAGTGTAGACGCGGCTGGGAAATTCCACCAGTTTGCCTCAACAACAAACCAAAAACTTGTCAGTCGTGGGGCTTGTAAATCTTTAAGTTCTTGCTCCCTGAAACAAATTCAACTACGCCCCTCTGCGCCAGTTCATCGAGCATGTCCCGCGCCACGCTGAGGCGGAGGTTAAAGCGCGACGCCAAGGCGTAGGGTGTCACAGCCTTCATCTTTTTGATCTCACCAACAACCTTTTCGCTCTTCAGGTCGGGCGGAATTATCCCTGCAGCCTTCTTCTCTGGAAGCCCTCCGCTCGACTTGCCTCCTCGCTTCGGCGCCTCGTCCTTCTTGTCCTGCGTTCTTTCCATCTGTTTTATCGTTAGCTTCTTTTTACCACCCATTGTGAATCAACCGTGTTTCTTGAAGCGCGCTGCTGCTTATAGGTTTATTCCCGAAGTGACAGTGCCAGAAGTCAGGCGATTATTGTATTTGTGTTGTGCGTTTACACGACAAGGTTTATTAAATCGTAATACTCTCGCTTTCCATAATCAGTCATTTCAGGAGCCTTTCCAAATGACCATGGTTATGGCAAAGAGCAGACGAGGCGAAGCAATCAACAAAGCTGTGGACAACGTCCTTAACCAGATTTTAGGGCAAGAAGCCGCGCGGGTGCTTTACGACGGCTTAGAAAGCAACTACCGCATTCGAAAGAACGAGATCGCACTGAAACTCGACGCCTTCAATCGAGCATTGGAGGAATACTTTGGCGCAGGCGCTTCGGTCATTGAAAGAATGATAATGGAAAGCCTCGAACCTGAGGAAAACAGAAGCTTCGATTTTGCTGAACGACGCCTTCTAAAACTTGCCTGAATGAACACGGAAGAAAAGTTCTGGGCTATTTTTTCAAGTCGCCTTCTGTTTTACGCGCCTTCTTTTCTCTGTTGGAAGCGGAACTGCGTACACTTTTTCAAGTGTTTGTCTGTGCAGGGTGTTCATGGTGCAGAAGGGCACGATTTTGCCGCCTGGGAACCCATAGTGGATTGTGCAACGCTCAACCCTAGCCAGATCGAAGTTGTAGGCGTCCATGAAATGCATGAAGCCAATCATCAACGTCTTATAATGGAACGGACGGAGCGACTCGTAATTTCCACGCAATATTGCGGGCATGACTTGCCGAAGGATCTTCATTCTTATGTTCCTGAGCGCTGAGGCTCCCACCCTGAGTTTGGCTCGGGTTCGATGTTTGTGTTTGATGTCCTCAGCTGCTTTGTTTAGGGCGCCGAAGAAGGCGTCTACGTTTGCTAATTCGGTTATGGGTGTCGCCTTGCCCTTGTCTACATACAAGTACGTGGCTGCTCCACAGTGTGGGTGAACCGTGAATTCCACGTGAGGCTTGCCTTTGTACACGTTAAGGAACTCCGAGATAGGGACCACGCAGGGAACTGGATAGAAATCCTGTGTTTTAATAAGCCCCTTCGTCTGTTCTTGAATTCTCTGTAAGGCTTCTGGGATCGTTATTCTTCCCTTCTCAACCTCCCACTGTTCGGTTCTGCCGGCGAATGAGACTGGCTGAAAATTGACGCATCTGATGACGTCGATGTTCTGAATGGCGAAGTTTACTATGTCTCCAAGCTGGTGGTCATTCATTCCCCTGACGATAACAGGGACCAGGACGACGCTGTTCATCCCAGCCTCTCGACAGTTTTGGATTGCTCTCAACTTGATGTTGAACAGCCATTTTGCGTGTTCCTGCTTTCCTTTTTCGTCCAAGTAGCTGGGAGCCCGACCTACGTAGGGTTCGGGTGTTACGCCGTCGAATGAGAGATAAAAGGTGTCGGCTCCGGCTTCCCTGATCTGGCGAATGAATTCTACTCCGTCTTTTTCGTCTGCGATTTTGATTCCGTTCGTGTTCACCTCGATGTGCCTGAAGCCTTTGTCCTTAGCCATCTTGACGATTTCCAAAAAGTCGGGTCTGACAGTGGGCTCTCCACCTGAGAGCTGGAGCGCTGGAGGAGGCACAGGCTGGTTCGCTCGCAGATTGTCCATAATCTCGCCTATTTGCTCCAGCGTCGGCGTGTACAGATAGCCGATTTTACCAGCGTAGGCGAAGCAGATTGAGCACTGAAGGTTGCAGGCGTTTGTCACGTCGATTATCGATAACACTGTGTGTGACTTGTGGTTTGGGCAGATTCCACAGTCGAAGGGGCAGCCCTTCTCGGTTTTGGCTCGTGGGCTCTGTAACCCTTTGCCGACTCTGCCGTAGTTTTCAAAGCGTTTGTAGCTCTCGTAATCAGCCCAGTACACGTCTTCAAAGTATCCGTGCTTCGGACAGTTTTTGATTAGAATGACCTGGCCGTTTCTTTCTATGATTGTGGCGTCGATTCGCCCGAGGCACTGTGGACAAAGGCTGAGCGTTTGTTTCAGAATTTGAGACTTGGACTGTAGCTGTTCCTTGAACTGCTGCAATTTGACACCACTGAGAGTTGTAACATTTAACTATGAGGTCTAAACCAACAGTATAATAAGGTTTCCAAACCTTTCAGAAGGTGAAAACGGTTGACAAGGCAAGGTGTCGCTAAAGGGATTGGAGAGTTTCGGACAAATCCCTACCAGAAAGACGGAAAAATCTTGGTCAGTAAGATAAGTAGTACAGAGAATCTCAAGGAAAGCATCTTAGACGCTGTAGACCTGATTGGCGGCTTCAACAAGGTCGTTGAAAAAGGCGATGAAATTCTGTTAAAGCCAAATTATAACAGCGCTGACCCGCCGCCCGCGTCGAGCGAACCAGAGTTTGTTAAAGCTGTTATCGAGCTGCTGTATGAACACGGTGCTGGGAAGGTCATCTTCGGCGAGTCGTCCATGCAGGGGCTCACTACACGAAAGGTTATGGAAAAAACTGGAACCATGGAGGCAGTGAAGGACACAGGCGCCGAGTTGGTCTTTTTCGACGAGGGAAGATGGGTCCAAGTTGATTTTGACGGAGAATACCTCAAGACCGTTAGCCTGCCCCAGAAAGCACTGCAGGTTAAGAAAGTTGTCTACTGCTGCTGCATGAAAACGCATTTTCGAGCCGACTTTTCCCTGAGCTTGAAGCTGGCTTTCGGCTTCGTGAAGGGAAGTGAAAGACTGGCTTTTCACCTGAGCCACCTAAAGGAAAAAATCGTGGACCTAAACCTCGTCGTCCACCCCAGCCTAATCATCATGGATGGAAGAAAATGCTTCATATCCGGCGGACCTTTCCATGGCGAAGTCAGAGAACCAGGAGTCATACTCGCCTCTGGAGACCGCGTCGCCATGGATGTTGAATCCATAAAAACCGTTGGACGCTTTGAAGGAGCCAAACTCAAGGAAAATCCGTGGAGCTACACTCAGATTCGCAGGGCGGTCCAGCTGGGGCTTGGCGTTAAAAACGAACAAGAGTACACGGTTATCGCTCAATGAGGGAGTGAAAGCCTTGGCAGAGTCACCTGAAAGTGCGGTCAGTCAAGATGCGAGAAGGGTTCTCAGAGAGCTCGGGCTCACGGATTACGAAACCCGCGTGTACATTGCATTACTGGAAAAGGGAGCGTCAACCGCAAGCCAAGTTAGCGAAAACTCTGACGTTCCCTACTCTAAGGTTTATGAGACCTTAACCTCACTTGAGCGCAAGGGGTGGATTGAAACCGAGCGGGGTAGACCCGGGCGTTACTATCCGAAGGCGCCGTCTGAAGCGTTGGCAACGACTAAGATGCAGGTCGAAGAGAGGGTGAAGACTTGGGAGAGGACGATAACAACGGAGTTGCAGCCTCTGTATGAGAGAAGGGAGATTCGTGAGAAGCCAGACATCTGGATTCTGAGAGGCGAATTGAGTGTAGTAGCCAAACTTAGAGAGATGTTGGAAAAGACGAAAAGTGAACTCATGATTGCCGCCCCGAACTTTCCAAAAGCGTTAGCCAACTTAGCCTTACCAATCCTGCAGCGACTGCAGAGCAACAACGTGAAAATTCTGTTCATGGCTTCAAAACAAACCGATGCATTGGACTTCGATGAGCTTGAAAGTCTTGCTGAGGTGCGCGAGAGAGACCAGATGTTCGGTGGAGGCGTGATAGTCGACGGCAAAGAGGCGATGCTGTTCCTAGGCGAAGGCAAACCAAACCTAGTAATATGGTCGAGTCACCTCGGGTTGGTGCAATTCGCCAAAGACTACTTCCGATACCTCTGGGACTCCTCTCAAGCAAGGAGCAGAGAACAAATGAAACCTGAACTTTAACTTTGTAAACTCTGCAAGGGTAAACACTGTGACATAGCTATATAATTTCGTTTTTGCGAGCCCAAAAAACTTAAACCCCTATGTCAGCTATGTATCCTTTGGGAAGACGGAAATGAGAAAAATGAAATATTACACATCCATCATCATCCTGCTCAGTTTGATTTCAATAACCTCAGTAGCAACTTCCGTATTTGCACAAATCCATGATGTGTCGGTTGTCGACATCACCGCCAACCCGACTAAAGCGCCCAAGGGCGCTCCAGTCTACATAACAATCACAGTGTCGAACAAAGGAAACTTCGAGGAATCATTCACTGTCTACGTCTTCGCCGATGGTCATCATCCATTGTATTACCCTCCACCTAACCCGCAGCCTGCACCTCCTGAGGGATACGGAGACGAGTACGTTCTTTCACCTCAAAGTGTTGTCAGTCTATTTCCTGGAGAAAATGTCACACTTAACTTCGTATGGGACACAACTGGAGTCACGCCAGGAGGGTACACGATAAGCGCATATGCACCAATCTTGGGCGACGCAGAACCACGAGACAACTTCTTGAATGGACCCATCGTCGGCGGAGTCTACGAACCAATCGAGCTCCTCGCGGTAAACTGGAATCCTTGGGTCTCTCTGCCTTTCACCGCCATAAGCGTGGTATTTGCTGGCATAGCTTCAATGGGCGTCTTTAAGTTGGCGGAGACGCCTCTCGGATCATGGCGTCTCACTAAAAGAACAAGAAGACTTCACTAAACTTCCAAAAAGCACAAAAATCTTTTTTTCTTTTTTAAGGTAGCTTGTCCTTTAAGCTAAGCGTTTATGCTGCTTGCAGAATGGGTCTTCACTACGCATGCTGCAGTGAATTAGAGAATGGCGAACATGATTTTGTGGGGGATATTTATTTTGGCGAGGATTACATATCTTCAGTTGGAATTTAAACCTCGAATCGCAGACTACAGGGAAAGACATGGCAAAAATCCTGAGGTATATTGAGCTCAAGTGTGCAGATTGCGGCTTTCCTAATATGATTCCCGTTTACGAAGAATTTTTCATTGAAGAGCCTGTCAAGTGTGGAAAGTGTGGAAAAATCTTGGCAGAACGAAAGGATTTAGTCCAAATTGCGGTCAACGAAGAAAGGCAGAAGGAAAGGAATGGACTAATAATCATGGTTGTTGGAGTGATCTCCATACTTTTAGGAGCCTTTCTAGCAGGATACACCGAGATTTACACGTCTGGGCAGACAGCGACTCCTTATCTGAGCATCGCAGTTGCCATAGAAGTTGCGGCGACTTTTACCACAGTGTTTGGAGCGAGGTATCGCACCCGTCACAACGACCTGAAACAAAGATACATCGGCGAATTACAACGGATCTCATCCTCAAAATAAACGCCCGAACTGTAGAGAAGCCCTCCCCAGAACGACTAGCGATGCCCATTCTGTAGGGAACCTCAAAGATAGCTCGCAGCTGGAAAGTGTTAAATATCGTTAGTGCTAAAAGCCCATTTTTAGGTGGAAAGAAGATGGGCAACGCGATAGTGCACATGGAAATACCTGTGACTGATCTCAAAAAGGCTCAGGAATTCTACTCTAAACTGTTCGGATGGAAGGTTGAAATAATGCCGCCAGAGATGGGCTACGCGCTGTTTGACACTGGAACCCCGCCGGGCGGAGGGTTCGCCAAGGTTGAAAATGTGAAGGAAGGCGGCTGCCTCCTCTACATCCAAGTCGACGACATCGAGACGAAACTGAAGGAAATTGAAAAAGCCGGCGGCAAGACTGTGAGAAACAAAGAAGAGATTCCCCAGACCGGGTGGGACGCAACGTTCAAGGACGTCTTCGGCAACGTCTTAGGCTTGTTCACACCAATGAAGAAATGAAGCGGAAGTTACCTTTCTGAGCCTCAGTTCAACCCTGTTTTTATTTTAGCAATTCCCTTTCAGGAGGCATCTGTCTTATCAAGCCTTCTTTCATCAGCAGCTTTACGGATTCTCTGGCGTTTTGTATGATTGCCACCGCTCTTTCGTAGAGTTCTTTTCTACTCGGCTTGACCCTTGCCACGCCCTGTTCTATGGACTTTAATGCACATGCGACGGCTTCTCGTGGAAAGACTTCCCACTCCTCCATTCTTGGCAAGATGTCCTCTTCATGCATTCCGCGTTCTTCCGCAAACTTCGCCAGTTCTTGGGCTGCTGCAATGCACATGTCGTCTGTGACCGTCTTAGCCTTGACGTCTAAGACCCCTCGAAAGATAGCAGGGAAACCCAGACTGTTGTTGACCTGATTCGGAAAGTCGCTTCTCCCCGTGGCTACAATGTGTGCCCCTGCTTCCTTGGCTTCCCATGGCCAGATTTCGGGTATGGGGTTTGCGCAAGCGAAGATTATTGATTTGTCTGCCATGGTTGCGACCCATTCCTTCTTTATCGTGCCCGGTCCAGGTTTGCTCGCGGCTACGACTGCGTCTACGCCCTTAAACGCTTGAGCTATGTCGCCTGTTCTGCCCTCTCTGTTTGTTTTTTGAGCCAGTTCGTATTTCCATGGGTCTTCGTCTTTGGTTATGTCTTTTCTGCCCGCATAAATCACGCCCTGAGTGTCCACCATTATGATGTTGCCTGGCTTCATTCCCCATCTGATAAGGACGTAGGCTGTTCGGAGGTTAGCGGAACCGGCGCCGACCAGGGTGATTATGCTCTTTTTCGGGTCTTTGCCCACCAGTTTGAAGGCGTTCATCAACCCAGCAAGTATAACGGTTGCTGTCCCCTGCTGGTCGTCGTGCCACACTGGGATCTGCAAGCGCTCTCTCGTTTTTTCTAGGACGTGGAAGCACTTTGGCTTCTCTATGTCCTCCAGGTTTATGCCGCCAAAGGAAGGCTCAAGGAGTTCGCACGTTCGAATTATCTCTTCTGAGTCCTTGGTCTTCAGGCAGATGGGGAAGCCGTCTACGCCGCCTAAATATTTGAAGAGAAGGGCTTTTCCCTCCATCACGGGCATCGCCGCTTCGGGACCGATATCGCCTAAGCCGAGAACACGCGTACCGTCTGTGACTACGGCTACATAGTTCCAGCGGTTTGTGAGTTCAAACGACTTGTCCTTGTTCGCCTGGATTTCCTTGCAAGGCGCTGCTACACCAGGCGTGTACCAAATCGCAAAGTCGCTGGGACTGGTTATGGCGCATTTGGGCATGACCTGAACCTTTCCCTCGTAAAACTTGTGAAGAGGCGGAGACAACTGGGAAGGTTTTTTGGCTTTCGCCAACAATTCGTCTACGGTTGGTTTAGTTTTCTCTTTGGAGATTGCCATGGTGATGTTTCTCCTTTTGGGAGGGTTGATGTTATTGTTTAGACGTATAAGTTTTAAGGTTAGGATGGTTCACTTCTGACAAGTTTTATCTGTGCACAGATTATACTAAAATGCTGGTGGGGTTTGTTGGTTACCTTCAGCAGGTTCATGGGTAAGAGGGTAATCGGCGCAAACGCTTACACTCTGGGCGAAGTGCACGGGGCAGACGTTGACACAGACAAATGGCAGATAACGCACCTGCACGTGAGCTTAACCGATGACGCCACACGAGAGCTCGGGTTCAAAAAGCCCTTCTTGGGCGCTGTGATTGTTTGCTTACCCGTCTCGTTAATTCAGGCAATAGGCGACGTGATCACGCTCAGCAAGTCCATTCAGGAACTGAGGAGCTTCGTCGAACCAAAGAGGCACCGTTGAATAAGCAGCGGTAACACACTCAGAAAACGTAATCCAATTGACTAAGACAAAAAGAAAAATGGTGTTTATGGGCCTTTCTTTGTGACTTCTTTAACTACACCCGCGGCTATTGTGGTGCCCATGTCTCGAATGGCGAATCGTCCGAGCTCTGGAAAGTCAGAGTAGGCTTCGACTGCGATGGGATGCAGGGGTTCAAAGCGCACGACGGCGCCGTCTCCAGTCTTTAAGAACGATGGCTTCTCCTCAACAGTCTGCCCTGTTCTGGGGTCAATTTTCTTGATAAGCTCAATGAATCGCACGGCAACCTGTCCCGTGTGGTAGTGAAGCACGGGTGTGTAGCCCGATGCGATGGCGGTGGGGTGCAGTATGACTATGATTTGTCCTATGAATTCTTTGGCGACGGTTGGCGGGTTGTTTGTGTGTCCTCCTACGTCGCCGCGTCTGATGTCGGTCTTGGATATGCCTCTCACGTTGAAGCCGATGTTGTCGCCAGGCTCCGCCTTGGGCACAGACACGTGGTGAGTTTCAATGGACTTGACTTCGCCCTGTTTGTTCGAGGGCATGAACACAAGAATGTCGCCCACTTTCAGCTCGCCTGTTTCAACTCGTCCAACGGGCACTGTTCCTACGCCCGTGATTGTGTAGACGTCTTGTATGGGCAGTCTCAAGGGTTTGCCTGTTGGTTTAGGCGGCAGCTCGAAGACGTCCAAGGCTTGGAATAGGGTTGGTCCCTTGTACCATGGCATGTGCTCGCTGGGCTTCACTAGGTTGTCTCCTGTCCATCCCGACGTGGGCACGAACGGAATCTTGTCAACGTTGTAGCCCACGGTTTTGAGCAGTCTGCCGATTTCGTTCTTGATTTCGTTGTATCTGTCTTGGCTCCAGTTTACAGAGGCGTCGTCCATCTTGTTTATAGCTACAACAAGCTGGCGCACACCCAGAGTGAAGCCGAGGAAGGCGTGTTCTCGTGTTTGTCCGCCCGGTCCGATTCCTGCCTCGAACTCTCCTCTCTTAGCCGAAACGAACAGCACAGCGCCGTCGGCTTGGCTTGCGCCCGTTACCATGTTCTTCACGAAGTCTCTGTGACCAGGCGCGTCGATGACCGTGAAGAAGTACTTTGGTGTCTCAAATTTCAGGAAGGCTAGGTCGATGGTTAAACCTCGCTCACGCTCTTCCTTCAGCTTGTCGAGCACCCAAGCGAACTTGAAGGTTTCCTTGCCCATCTTTTTTGCTTCTTCTTCGTAGGATTTCACTGTTCGCTCATCGATTGCTCCAGCCAAGTAAAACAGGTGACCTGTCGTGGTTGATTTTCCGTGGTCTACGTGGCCCATGATGACTAGGTTCAGATGCGGTTTTTCGGGTTTACTCATCTCGTTATTTTTCTCCTTCCGAATTTTTTATGGTTTTTGTTTTGTGGTGAAATTCGATTAACAACAGTCGCTTCAATTATATATCTTTTTTGAACATGCAAGGCTGAACAAGGCAAGTCCACTCCGACTGTTTCTGAATTCTATCGTAATGTTGTTGTGGAAACGCAGAACGAGCCAGGAAGAATTACGTCTGTTCGTGAGAACAAGTCCAAAGTGGTAAGCAGTCAAGTGACTGTGGAAAGTTTATGTCTTCGCGTCATTATCATTGTAAGATGAAGGATTACGCCATGACACTGACTGAAGACGTGAAGCAGAAAGCCCTCGAGGTTGGCTTTGTTTCTGTCGGCATTTCGAATCCAGGCAGGCTCAGTGGCTTGCCTCACGGGGTGATAGGCAACTACTACAACTTACGTTCGCCTGAAGAGGAATTGCCGAGCGTCAAATCCGTGATTGTGATGGGCTTTTACTCGTGGGACAAGGCTTTCAATCTGCAAGTAGACTCCACGAACCTTCAAGGTAACAGGCTGCAGACACCAAAGGTGCCTTTGGAAAGTTACCAACTGTACTATGAAGTCATGAAGAGCAAGGCATGGTTGATTGTTGACTACCTCCAAAAAAGAGGCTTTGAGGCACTCCTGTCGCTTGCTATTCCTCTAAAAACAACCGCGGTCAGATGCGGTCTTGGTTGTCAAGGAAAAAACACGCTGCTAGTCTCTCCGACCTACGGACCTAGAGTGAGGTTGATTTCAGTGCTGACCGATGCCGAGCTTGACGCAGATGAACCGTACAAAGAAGACTTGTGCGGTAACTGTGACAAATGCGTTAAAGCGTGCCCTGCTAAGGCATTGGAGCTCTACAAGCTGAAAATCAACCACTGCATGGTCTACTCCGTCGAGAATCCAGATGCCACCGATGTCTCCGATAACACTAAGGAATTGAGACAGAAGCTGATTGCGAGACCAACCTCGAACAGTTACATAGAATGCACGCTGTGTGCTGATGTTTGCCCGATTGGAAAGCCCTAGTATTCTATTCCTTTTCTAGGTGGAACTCCCTGCCTGTACGGGTGTTTGACCTCCCTCATTTCTGTGACCAAGTCGGCTGCTTCAATGATTGGGACTGGTGCGTTGCGCCCAGTTAATATCAACTCTACGTGCTTTGGCTTGTTCTTGACGAGTTTGATTACGACGCCCACATCTATCATTTTGAGGTTTAGCACCACGTTGATTTCGTCCAGAATGACCATGTCGTATTCACCGCTGTCAACAACCTCCTTAGCAAGCTCAAATGCTCGCCGAGCCTGTTCCACGTCTTCCGATGTCGGCGGCGTTTCAGTAATAAATCTGCCTCGTCCAAAAGCGGTCAGTTTCAAGTTGGGAAGACGCTCTGCAATGTAGAGTTCTCCGTAGTCGAAGCCGCCCTTAATGAACTGAATAATGTAAACCTTGAGCCCTCGTCCAACTGCTCGTAGCGCTGAGCCGAAAGCAGCCGAGGTTTTGCCCTTTCCATCTCCTGTGTAGACGTGAACCAAACCTTTCTCAAGCTTGTGCTTTGACAACGCTGTTCGCCTTTAAGACCTATCGCTTTTCAGAGGCTTTTGGTCGTTGCCTCAACAGGTTTTCAGCCGCCGAGTAGGGGTCGATTTCTCGCGCCAAAATCCTTTCAGTAGTCTTTATCCACTCGCCTTTTTGACGCAGGTCTTGAATGATTGATTCGGTGATTTTCTCTTTCAAGGCTTCGATTAGTTCGATTTCTGCGTGGGCTCTTCGCTGGTGAAGCAATGCGCCTTTTTTTATGTAGGCTCGATGCATTTCCAAGCTTTCTATGAGGTCGGCGATTCCTTCTCCAGTTAAGGCTGATGTTTTAATCACTTGTGTTTTCCAGCCTTTCTCTTCTCCCGACATTTCCAGCATGCTTCGTATGTCGCTCACAGCCTTGTTGGCGTTTTCTCGGTCTCCCTTGTTCACGACGAAGACGTCGCCTATCTCCATCTGCCCAGCCTTTATCGCCTGAATGTCGTCGCCCAAGCCGGGGGCTAACACTACAACTATAGTCTGAGCCACTTTGATGACTTCAACCTCAGACTGCCCCGCGCCCACGGTTTCCACGATGATAACGTCTTTGCCAGAGGCGTCCAAAACGTGAGCTGCGTCTTTTGTTGCCTTTGCCAAACCGCCTGGGTTGTTGCGTGTTGCCATGCTCCTTATATAAACGCCTTCGTCTGTGCTCAGGTCCTGCATTCTAACGCGGTCGCCGAGGAAGGCGCCTCCCGTGAACGGGCTCGTGGGGTCAACCGCGACAATGCCCACTGTTTTTCCACGGTTCCTGAGTTCTTTGACAAGTTTTTCGATTAGTGTGCTCTTTCCAGCGCCTGGTGGTCCGGTTATGCCGATGATGTGTGCTCTGCCTGTTTTTGGATAAATCTGGGAGATTATTCTCTGGGCTTCGGGCTCGTTGTTTTCGATTTTGCTTATGCTTCGGGCTATGGCTCTTTTTTCTCCCTGGAGCACTCCTCGAACAAGCTGTTCAACGCTGTTGGCTCGGCTCAAATGGTTTGCACCGAAGTTGCTCTGTACCCTATCTTGTCTTCGGCAGGTTGTTTTTGACGAAATCGACTAAAGCCGATGTTGGCGTGCCTGGTCCGAACACTTCTTTTATGCCTATTTTTCTCAGCTTGGGCATGTCTTCTTGAGGGATGATGCCTCCAGCGAAGACAAGCACGTCAGTTAAGCCCTTCTTTTTAAGCAGGTTCATGGTTTTCGGGAACAGCGTGTTGTGGGCGCCGCTCAGGATGCTCAAGCCGATTACGTCAACGTCTTCTTGCAGCGCTGTTTCCACGATTTGCTCAGGCGTCTGCCTCAACCCCGTGTAGATGACTTCCATCCCCGCGTCTCTCAGCGCTCTGGCAACGATTTTTGCGCCCCTGTCGTGGCTGTCCAAACCTGGCTTGGCGATTAACACGCGGATTTTTCTCTCTTTCGTGCTCATTTCTTTCTACTCCTACCCTGCTCCTACACGACTATCAATTCTCGGTATTCTCCGAACACTGACCTTAACACCTCGGTTATTTCTCCCAAGGTGGCATAAGCCTTTACAGCCTCGATTATTGTGGGCATCAGGTTTTTGTCTTTATCCGCCTCAGCGTGCAGCTTGCTTAGGGCTTGATTCACCCTCTGCTGGTTGCGTTCTCTCCTGACCCTTTCCAGTCTTGCCAGTTGCTTCTCTTCCACATGGGGCGGAATTCTCAAGAGGTCTATGGGTATCCAGTCTTTTTCAACCGTGTGGCCGTTGACGCCCACGACGATGCGTTCTTTGCGTTCAACTTCTTTCTGGTACTTGTAGGCGCTGTCGGCTATTTCCTTTTGAAAGAACCCTTTCTGGATGCCAGCGGTGACGCCGCCCATGGAATCGATTCTGTCGATGTAGCCCATGGCTCGTTCCTCCATCTCATTCGTCAACGCCTCCACGTAGTAGGAGCCAGCCAACGGGTCAACAGTCTGGGTGACACCGCTCTCATGGGCAATGAGCTGCTGAGTTCTCAGGGCAAGTGTAACAGCCTCTTCTGTTGGAAGGCAGAGGGCTTCGTCAAACGAATTAGTATGCAAAGACTGCGTACCGCCCAAAACAGCGGCTAAAGCCTGAAACGCAGTGCGCACCGCGTTGTTCACGGGCTGCTGTGACGTCAAGGTGCATCCAGACGTCTGAACGTGCATTCGCATCCACATTGACCTATGGTTCTTGGCTTTGAATCGGTCCCGCATGATTCTAGCCCATAGGCGTCTTGCGGCTCTGAACTTGGCTATCTCCTCAAAAAAGTCGTTGTGACACGCGAAGAAGAAGGAGAGGCGGCCTGCAAACTCGTCTACTTTCAATCCTCTTTCCAGCGTGGATTCCACGTAAGCTATGCCGTCTGCTAGAGTGAACGCTAGCTCCTGCACGGCGTTTGAACCCGCCTCTCGAATGTGGTAGCCGCTTATGCTCACGGGGTTCCAGCTGGACAGGTGACGGGCACAGTATTCGATGACGTCGGTCGACAACTTCAACGAAGGCGTCGGCGGAAAAATACACAGCTTCTGAGCAAAAAACTCTTTCAAGTTGTCGTTCTGCGTGGTTCCGCCAAGCTTTGCTCGGGGAACGCCTTGCATGTCGCCCACAGCCACGTACATGCTCAGGAGCATGGAAGCGGGACCGTTTATCGTCATGCTCGTGGTGACCTTGTCGAGTGGGATGCCGTCGAATAGTACTTCCATGTCCTTCAGGCTGGAAACAGCGACGCCGCATTGACCAACCTCGCCCAGAGACATGGCGTGGTCCGAGTCGTAACCCATAATGGTTGGGTAGTCAAAGGCCACGCTCAGCCCGGTTTCACCCTCTTTGAGAAGATACTTGAAACGCTGATTCGTCTGTTCGGCGGTGCCAAACCCAGAGAACATTCGCATCGTCCACAGGCGTCCTCGGTACATGGTTGCGTGCACGCCCCGCGTGAAAGGAGGTTCGCCCGGGAAACCCAAATCCCTTGAGTAATCCAAATCGTTGATGTCTTCGGGCGTGTAGAGACGTTTAACGGGGATGCTTGAAACCGTCGAGTAGTCTTTTTTGCGTTCTGGGTGACGGCGAATCCAGTCGGGCACGGTTGTTTTTTCCCAGCGCTGTTGTTCCTTGCGTATTTGGCTGAGTTTTTCTCTGTCGAACACTCTTTCCAGCCTCCGAACAGAGTTAGGTAGATATCGATAAACAACCTATAAAGATATACTTCAATAATTTTACCGCGTCATAATCTTCATCAGTATCTGCGACCCGAACAGAATGGTTCCAACAGTGTAGGCGAGGAGCACAACAGCGTCCACGAAGACTATGGTCATGTTTCCAGAGTTTCTCAAGGCATCCGTTGCATAGGTCAGTGGCATCGCTCTTGCGATGTATGGGAGCGGGTTTGGCATGGCGTCTATTTGGAAGAAGACTCCGCCCAGAAACATCATTGGAAATCGGAGGAGGTTTGAGAGCATCATGGCTTCTCTGGGTTCAGACGCCAAACCCGAAATGATTGTGCCGATTCCCGTGAACGAGAGACTCGCGAGCAGTACTATCAGGAGAACCGCACCGATGTTGGCGAATGCTACCGCGAAAAGTGCATTGCCTATTGTCAAAAGTACTAGTGCGCTTATGACTCCCATTACCGCGCCCGCGATGGTTTTTCCAAGGATTATTGACGTTGAGGAGACAGGCGCTGCTAATACACGGTCGAACACTCCGAGCGATTTGTCCCAGACTATGCTCATTGTTTCGTTTATGCTCCCGAACATGGCGGTCATCCCGACGATGCCTGGTATGAGAATGTTCTTAATGTATTCAACGTCCACTCCGCCCGAGGGATCTGGTCTGAAGCTAAACGTGAACATCAAGAAAATGGGGAACAGAAGACTCCAAACCACATGGCGTACTGACTTGAACGACTGCCTTAGATCGTTTTCTGCAATCCAAACAGAATGCAGCAGGGATGTGGCTGGGTTCATCTCAATCTGCTCCTCGTCATTCTTCTCCGAACATCGTCTTCTTTCGACAACGGCTCCTCTCGGATGGTTTTGCCAGTCAGGTTTATGAATGCGTCTTCTAGCGTTGGTTGTGCAACTGCGATGTTCTCGATTTTTCCTCCATGTTTATCCACGAGGTTCACGACTTCCGGGATGATTTGTGGCAGGTCTTTGGAGAGAATCCGCATTTTTCCTTCCGCCAAGAAGACTTGCTCGACTCCTTCGGCTTCTTTGATGATTGGAGTCCACTTCTCCTGGTCAACGCCGTCCAGAATTTTGATTTCTAGCGCTCGCATGCCTTCGGTGGTGTTTTTGAGTTGTTCGGGTGTGTTCAAGGCGATTAGGTGCCCGTGGTCGATTATTCCAACTCTTTGGGCGATTCGGTCTGCTTCGTCGATTTGATGCGTGGTTAAGAGGATGGTTCTGCCGTCTTTGTTGAGGTTGACTATGATTTCTCTCACTAGGCGTGCTGTTTGAGCGTCCAAGCCGCTTGTGGGTTCGTCCATTATTAGGATGTCGGGTTGATGAAGAAGCGCTGCGGCGATGGTTAGGCGTCGATGCATTCCTTTGCTGTAGAACCTGACTAGGTCGTTTTCTCGTTCCTTTAACTGGAACAGTTGTAAGACTTCATCGATGCGTCTTCGTCTTGTTTTCCTGTCTAATCCGTAGAGTTTTCCCATGAACTCCAAGTTTACCCGAGCGCTTAATTCACTGAACAGGTTGGAAATGTCAGGCACCAAGCCGATTCTGCGTTTGACTTCAGTTGGTTTCTGAGCGACGTCAAAACCTGAAACAACGGCTGTTCCGCTTGTGGGTCGAAGCATGCCACAAATCATGCGGATGCTTGTGGTTTTTCCCGCGCCATTTGGTCCGAGTAAGCCGAAGATTTCTCCGCTCTTAACGCCAAAGCTGATGTGGTCAACCGCGACCAGACTGCCGAAATACTTTGTTAATTCCTTGACTTCGATGGCGTTTTCCACTGGCGGCTCCCTTTTTCAAAACGTCTAAAAGAATGTAGAATAAAAAGATAACTGGTCGCTAATCAAATTTAATCAAGAAGGTGAACAACGCTGATTATCAGACCTCTGAATAAGGGAGATTATGAACCATATAAGCAACTGTTCGAGGAAGCGTACAATGAATACCTCCAATCACTCAGAGCAATTGACCCTGAAGAATACCAGAAGGAAAAAGAATACAGGAGGAGGGTGTCTCGAGGTCGTTTCAACTTCTACCTCAAGGCGGGAAACAGTTTTGTTGCCGAGGAAAAAGGCAGGGTCATCGGCTACGTAGCAAGCCAAACAGCCTCCTTCATGCATGGTGTGGAAAAGCTGCTCTGGATTGAATACGTCGTTGTCAAGTCTGAATACAGGAGACAAGGAATAGGCGAAGCCTTACTGCAAAGACTTGTGGAACACGCTAAACGCAACAAGATAAACCGAATATACACAACAATAAACCCCGACAACGAAGCCTCCATAAGACTGCACCAGAAAGCAGGCTTCAACGTTAAAAGCTGGAAGGTCGCATCCCTTCAAACTAATACCTTAGACATAGCTCTCCAAAAAACTGATTGAACAAGTTTCTTCTGGATTTACTAATGCTTGCAGTCCATAATTCATCTGTTACTTTTCAACCTTTTAAAGGAAAAGCGTTCTATTAGAAAATGGACTGGAATAAGTAAATTCGAATTGAAGAGGTGTCTGTGTATGGTGTTTCTAAAACCTTTAAAAGAATTAAAATTCGAGGATATAGAACGGTTAAAATCTAATAAGACTTGTGAGAGCGACATTCTTGACTATAAGGAGCAGTTGTTGAAAGATGAAGATTTGTTGAAGCATGTTTCTGCTTTTGCTAACACCCAAGGTGGGTTCCTGATTTTTGGAGTAAAAGAAACTGGCAAGGGTGGATATTCTGAGGATATCTTAGGAATAGACCGAAGCCAGGTCAATAAAGAAAGAATGGAACAGATCATTCTTAGCAATATCCAACCAAGACTAGATGCGAAAATACAGCCAATTGACCATCAAGACTCGTCTAAGGTTTTCGTTGTTATCCAAATTCCCAACAGTTACTTGAAACCGCATATGAATAGACAGGGCGATAGATTCTACAAGAGATACAACTTTGAGGCTATGCCTATGACGGAAACAGAAGTCAGTAATGCCTACAAAAGAAGATTCAATGGTTATCAAGAAGTGGAAAATTACCTTTCAAAGTTGTCTGAAATCAAGGGATTCAGATCGCCTCAGATAATAGGACAGATAATAGTGATTCCGACAATACTGAGCCGCATGATTGAGACTTCTAACATGAAAGAATTCGATTGGATGAATCAACTCAGTTTTAAACCTAAATACCCATACTTACCGTCATCCATTCTGACACCATCATCAAACGGCATAAAATCTCAATTCTTAGACAAAGACGGACATGTTTTGTGGGGTTTGGAAATTCACAGAAATGGATGTGTTCACTATATAAACACACAACTTGGAGCAACAAAGAACGACATATTGGTATTCTTGTTTCTTGACTTTTGCACTAGTCTAATGCACACACTTCAATTTGCTTCAGCCATTTATCAGAGATACAACTATTTCGGAGATGTTAAGATTGTATGTAACTTACATGGACTAGAAAACAGTGTATTGCCTCGTCCTGACAGACTTCGCTCAACATATAACATATTTCATTGTCAAGTTAGTGAAATAAATGTTACCAGAGAGTTTCCTACAAATGTAGTTGAATCTAAATATGAATTTATCTCATCTGGAATCATGGATGATGTTTTCAACAGCTATGGTCTTTGGAAATGCCCATATTTTGATGACAAAGGAAATTTCAAAGAAGATTCTGTACGTCATTAAAATGTCTGGTTTCAAGTTGCATTAGTAATTTAAGCACACACACACACACAAAAAAAATCAGAGTGAGGAAATGCCTTCAGGTCTGAGGAGATGAGTCGTCTGCTGGCGCAGACACGATGGGCATTCAGGTTGAAGTCAACTAGCACGTACGATTCATAGGGTTTTTAATGCGTATATCCTTTTACCCGAAAGGGTATACGCAATGGAATACATCGTATGAGAAATGAGATGAAGGTATATCCATTTGTCAAAAAGGATATACTCTGAAGAAATATTAGTAAGGGAAGTTAGATTAGATAAGGGGATTGTAGTTTTGGATGAGAAAACGATAGGACTCATTGAAGAAGCATTTAACCGAGCACTAGAACAAGAAGACATTTTAGACCGAACGAAATGGACGAGAGATGAGGTCGTACTTAAGTCGCAAGAAGACTTTGTTTTAGGATACATACTAGGTTCTTTGATGAGTGCTGCATACGAAATAGCGAGAATACAGAAGATAGATAGGTTGTCCAAAAAACGTCTTGAGAAAGAGCTGGGAAAGGAAAGGGCAGAGGAAATACAAAGGCGATGGAAAAATGGAGAGGGAAAGGTTAAGCCCATCCTGTTAACAGAAAAAGAAGTTAATCAAATCAGGGATATGCTCAGACGAAGAATCTCAGATTTTAGACGGAAAATTCACCAAGAACACAATAGATAGGCGTCGGATAAAGCTTAATTCTACTGCTTCCTTAAGATATTTAGGGGAACAGAAGGCAGGTAAACGGGTTTTTTAACCCATCTCTAGTTCCCCAATTAGAGAAACCTGCTTTTTGTTTCCCCGATTTCTAGAAATAAGCGTATTTTAAGGGTTTCAAGGGGTAGCTTTTTTAAGAAGGTATAGCGAATATAAATATCGGGGAACTAGGATGGGAAAAGTAAAACACGTTAAGTTAGTAGTAGATAGCTTCGGCTCTTTTCTGGGAATGGAAAAGGGCTGTATAATCCTGAGAGATAAGGAAGGAAACACTACGAGGTATCCGCTGTTTGAAGCAGAAATAGGCGAGGTCGTTCTACAAAGCGGGAATCAAGTAAGTACAGGAGTTCTAAGCGCACTAGGATTTTGGCAAATAGACGTTCTGATAACTACGAGGAACGGTTATCCTATTGCTATGCTAAAGAACCTAGAGGATGACGCTCACGTTAAGACTAGGATTTGTCAATACGAGGCTCTAAAGAATGGTAAAGCCTTCTACATAGCTAAGCAGTTCTTAATCGGAAAGGTTGAAGGACAGAGCCTACTGCTTAACAAATACGGTCTGCGAGCCTATCCGCCTTCGGTAACTCAGATAATAAAGAGCTTCAACGAGCCTAACCTAGTGATGTTGAGGAGAAGGCTTAATCACCTAGAAGGGAAAATCAGCGAGAGGTATTTTGAACAAATCTTTCAGCTATTTCCCGAAAGCCTTAGACCAACAAACCGAAAGGGATTCAAAGCCTACGACGGGCTAAATAACATTTTCAACCTAAGCTATACGATTCTACTGTGGAAGTGTTATCGGGCTTTAATCAAGGCTCACCTAGAACCGTACTTAGGATTTCTGCACTCTATACAACCGTACAGACCTAGCCTAGTCTGTGATTTCGTAGAGCTATACCGTCATCTCGTAGATGATTTCCTAATAGAATATTGTCAAAAACTAAAGCCTAAAGACTTCATGGCTAAAACCGAGACCTTCAACAACAAGAAGGGCAAAAGGATATACTTGAGGAAGGCTTTGACGGACGATTTAACGGATAGGCTACATGACTATTTCAGAAGAGAGGTTAAAATCCCTAGAATCAAGAGAGGAGAAAAACAAGAACTAGAGACGCTGATTAACGAAGAGGCTATGCTTCTGGGTAAGTATCTGAGAAACGAAAGAGGTAGTTGGATTCCTAGAATAGCGATTCCTTGAGGGATTTACGATGAGGCTTAGACTTCCCTCTAAGAACGTATGCGAGAGGTTTCACTTAACTTACGAGCTACAGGGAGCACAGAAAGGAGCCAATATCCTGACTAGGTATTACAGGGTTAGAAGGATGAAGGTTGTTGTTGATGGTAGAAGAGTAACTAAGGGATGTTTGGCTGAATACGGAAGGAATAGAGCTTACTTCAAGAAAAGAATAATCAGAAAGCGTCTAGTTCTACATGAGTTGTATCATCACATAGTAGAGGCTAAACGTCTAACTATGCCCTTGTCTGAAGAAGAACAACGAGCCGATGGTTTGCTCGGAGGGTTATGAAGAGAAGAACCTAGCTTACTGTATTTCCTTATTTCGATTTTATTTTAGGCTTATTTTTAAAAAAGCTTCTCAATAATCTTCATTTAGCTAAAAGGGGAATGAATCGGGATTTTCGGGTAAATACGAGCCTAGATTATGTAATATAACGATAAGCCTGATTTAAGCTTTATTCATTGAAAGGGCTTTAAACGAAGCTTTTCGGGATAAAAGGAGCGAGAAAAAGGTTTAAATATAAGCAGACCTACGGTAACTTTCGAAAATTACGACGGAAGGCAAAAAGATGCCAAAAAGTAGTGGAGCTGGGAATGACATTCCAAGCCTCCCCGAAGGCTGGAAAATAGAATATTGGCAAGGAGACTATGCTCTGGTCAGGATACACAAAGACGACTTTGAAAGGGTTAGGCTTTTGAAGTTACCTAAAGAAGTCAGAGAGTACATTAGAAAAGGAGTGGCGAAGCACAGACAGAAGTTGAAAGAATTAACCAATCGGAGGTAGATGAAGCGCCCAAGCGCATTTACGGATATGTTTGAGAATAGCCTTGTTTCTAAAGAGCTGTTCCGATACTTCAACACGAAGTTCGGTCAAGTCGTAACTCCGAAAGCCTTACTCAAATCTTGTGCTACTGTTTCGTGCAAACTAGAACGCCCTCGACTGTCTGTCATGGACGTAGCTCCTTCCAGATGTTTGAAAACGTACACATCTACCGAAGTCATGGACATATTCGACAGAGATTTCTACATAGACATTCGTAGCGACTTCACGATACACGCTCTTAAGTGGTACGAGCAAAAGCTCTTAGAAGGAAAGTGCATCTTCGTTAATGACGGAACTACACAGTTCGCTAGCAAGTCTCAAAGGACAAAGGACAGGCTTGTAAGCGGATTGTCTGAACTTCTAGCCGATGAGATATACACTTACGAAGACTTTGGGCAGAAATTCGCTCTCAAGGGAAAAGTTACTCTGGTGATGAACATAACATCAGAGGCTTATCAGAACTACAAGGATAGACTCTTCGGATTAACCTTCTCAGAAAGATTCCTCACAATACACCATGTTCTAACCGAACCAGAAAAAGACGAGTGGGTTGAGAAAGAAGAGAGAACCAAAGGTATGCGTTTCAGAAGAGTCATAACAGAAGACGACATAGAAACAGAGGTTGAAATCCCGAGAAAATACTATGACATCATAAAGTATCTTGCGGAAGATTTCTCTTACTTATCATTGAGAACCTTTATCGGTTGCCAAGATTTGATTAAAGGAACTCTGAAGGCTCATGCTTCTCTAAACCAGAGAAACTGCATTTGCCAAGATGACATCGATTTCTTACGGATGATTAAGGACTACTTGATAAATCCCTTTAGCCCGTATGAAGGGAAGATAATCAGGTTGAGAGCTCACGGATTCAGCTACAGAGATATTTGTAAGGTAATCGGTAAGCCCAACTATCTACAGCAGGTTCAGAGAGTCTGTCAGAAAGCGGAACTCAGAGGAGTCTTGCCTTATGGAGAAAAAGAACAGTCTATAAGGCATAATAGAGGTCGGTTACGGAAATCGGGTATACGGGCTTCTGAAGAGGCGTATAGTCGATTCCCGTAACCTATCCCTTATTATGCCTTGACTTTGTTTGGGAGGTGAGAAAACGTGCCATTAAAACATAAACGTAACCTTAGACCCGTCCCTGAAAACCTGAGGAGGATGAGATACGGGCTAGACGACCTCAGCGAAAGGAGATGGTTTGCAAGGTTCTACGGAAACTGTGAAACTATGACGGGTAAACTTAGGAGATTCTCCTTCAGCGTAAAAATCAGCAAAAGGCTTAGCAAGAACCGAAAAGCGTTAGCGATGTTGATGAGAACAACCATCGGAAAGTTGTTAGAGGATACTGTTCCCGAACATGTGCAAGGCGAAGTCTTCTCTAATTTCATGAGCCTACTCGGAAGGGATTGGGTTAGAGTCAGAAGGGTGAGGAATTACGAGGCTGGCGTGGTCTATGCGAGATAAAGCGGAAGGTAATGTAGTGTTAGCCTACCAGAGCGATTCTCGTCTAATGCTCGACTGTGACCTCAAGAGAGAAGCCGTTGTCAAAAAGTTCGCTAAGAAATACGCCAAGTTCCACGATTTAGGAAGCGTTGCCGTCTTTAAGACCTCAGATACTCCCCAAGTAGACCTATTCGGTAAGCGATTGGGAAACTTCTGTATAATCTTCGGCAAAGGATTGCCTTGGGACGAGATAAAGTGGCACGTTAAAGAGGCTTATAGGCAAGGGATAGTCAATAAGGGCTTTACTGCTCTAAGAGAGTTCGGTTCCATCACAATAAGGGTCAACGCTAAGAACAGTAAGATACCGCCACCTAGACCTGTCTGCTACTTTTCTAACGGAGATGATACGGGCGTTATGGAGTTTATCGGGCATTGGGTTATGTGTAGGAAGATGGGGAAGGACGGAGTATGAACAGAACAAAGCTTGACGATAGGAAATACTGTAGAAGGCTATACGATGAAGTCTTGAAGCAATATTCAGAAAGAGGCTTATACGAAAGGTTGAGTTTTACGAAGTTGGAAAAGGACATCTTAGTCGTGCTATTGCAGAAGGTGAAGCCAAACCTAGAGTTGAAATGGGTAAGGAAGCTCGTAAGTCTGGACTTGAAGAGAATATCTGATGAAGCTTGGGAGATGCTCGAACATGAAGAAAAGACGGGAAGAAAAGAGTGGCATCTTGCCTATTTTCATTCCTCATCGCCTCACCTCGACAAGTAATTCGTTACTAAAAGTCCCACTTGCGCCTACCTCAGGGTCTGGGACGAAAGCACGAAACTTGTAAGTTCCTTCTTCAAGAGAATAAATCAAAAATGTAACGCTTTTACCAGTAGAGCCAGCCGAACTCGCAGATACTGTATTCCACGACGCCCCTGTTTTCTGCTCCAAGTAAATGAGAGACGACGTTTTCAATGGCTCATTTAAATCAGCCTTAATGTAGAACGACCCGCTTCTGTATAAAGTTGGTTTTCCATAGTAATCATTCGCACCATAGAACGGTCCATCCGCTTTAACGTATGGGAGCAACGTATATTCGTTGTATTCAAACTTGTACGGTCCTGAGAGAGTCACTTTCTG
>Ga0315314_1001212_pt1 | contig 23988 bp, 24 predicted proteins | sample TDP9_MG_FD_203631 | JGI IMG/M metagenome (GOLD analysis project Ga0315314, IMG submission 203631) | Freshwater sediment microbial communities from Lake Towuti, South Sulawesi, Indonesia - TDP9 | ecosystem: Environmental > Aquatic > Freshwater > Lake > Sediment | place: Indonesia: South Sulawesi... | reverse complement strand
ACATAATAAATTCATCAAAAGGCTTCAAAATAGCCATTGATATACCCTCAGGATTAGACCCTCTAACTGGAGATGTTCATGATAAATCTGTGAAAGCAGATGTAACTGTAACTTTACATAAGATGAAGCCAGGATTGATGAATAGAAGGGAGATAACAGGAGATATTATAATCTCTCCTATAGGGATGCCCCCTGAAGCTGAGATAATAGCAGGTCCTGGTGATGTACGCTATTCTATGAAGCCAAGGCATAAATACTCAAAGAAAGGAGACTTTGGTCGCTTATTGATAGTAGGAGGTAGCAAAGAGTACTCTGGAGCACCAACATTGGCAGCTTTAGCAGCTCTTCGTACAGGCGTTGATATAGCTATAATAGCTGCACCAAAGAGTGTTGCTGATGTAATAAGATCCTTTTCCCCAAACCTTATAGTGAGAAGGCTTAAGGATGATTATCTAACATCAAAAGATATTCCAGAATTGAAGAGTTTATCAGAGAGATGCACGAGTATAGTAGCAGGTCCAGGTCTTGGATTAGAAGAGGAGACAAAAACTGCTATTCTGAGCTTTATGAAGGAAGTAGGAAAGGATAAGCCCATGCTAGTAGATGCAGATGCTCTAAAGGCTCTTTCAGAAGAACCTACATGCTTGAAAAATTATCCAACAATAATTACACCTCATGCAGGAGAGTTTGAAATTGTAACTCATAGTAAAATAGCACCACCAGATAAGCTTAAGGATAGGATTAAGCAGGTTCAGAGAGAAGCGAAGATAATGGGTTTAACTATACTATTGAAGGGTCATGAAGATATAATATCTGATGGAGATAATTTTAAGATAAAAACGACTGGAAATCCAGGAATGACAGTTGGCGGGACAGGAGATGTATTATCAGGAATAGCTGCCACCTTCTTGGCTTGGGGAGTAAAGCCCTTTAGAGCTGCTTGTGCTGCTGCTTTCGTATCTGGATTTGCTGGAGATTTAGCAGTAAGAGATAGAGGATATCATATCGTTGCAACAGATGTTATAGAGAAGATTCATGAGGTGTTGAAGAAGTTCGATACTCCTCCATTCATCATGTAAGAACTAGAAAGAGCTTTAAACATCCATTGTATTTTAGCTTTGGTTAAAATGGCTTTTGAGCATAGAAGAACTTTTAGCTTGATAGAGATTCAGCATCTATTGATTGCATGGCTTGCACTTGGGTTAGCCTTCTCCATATCCATGTTAGGACTACCAAATATCAATGAATTAGGACCGTTCATAAGAATTTTCATGATCTCTTTATTGACTATAGGTGCTGGATTCATAGGACATGAGCTAACCCATAAATTCGTAGCCCAAAGATATGGATGCTTCGCAGAGTTTAGGATGTGGCCTTTAGGATTGATATTTGCTCTATTTTTCGCTTTAACTTTGGGAGTCGTATTCGCAGCTCCTGGAGCTGTATATATTACACCAGTTTCATTCGGTTTAGGCTATGGTATAACTAATAGAGAGAATGGGATAATATCTCTATCAGGTCCACTCACAAACGCTCTTCTTGCCCTGATCTTCTTTCCTTTGATTTTTTACACAGGGCTCTTAAATGAAATAGGGCGATTAGGATTTTTCATAAATCTTCTTCTGGCAGCCTTCAACTTGATACCCTTTCCACCTATGGATGGGCATAAGGTATTCATTTGGAATAAAGGAATTTGGGCTATGGTGGCTATACCGTTATGGGCTATAGTTATTATATCGATATAATATTTAACCTATTATGTTAAAACTAACCCCCACTAACTGTGGGTAAGATGAAGATTTCATCCCCATCCTTCAAAGGTGTTTCAAACTCTTTCAAGAACTTGGCATTCTTGCCATTGATAAAGAAGCTCAAAAGACGCCTTGGCTTTCCTTCATCATCTAAAATTCTATCTTTAAAGTCATCTCCATATTTCTTGATCAACTCTTTTACGACTTCTCCTAAATTATAGGCTGATACTCTAACTTCTTTCTCTCCTCTAGTTACACTAGCTATTATAGATGGCATGATGACCTTAACATTTGCCATATTCTACACCAATTCAACTTTGGATAGTTACCAATGCTTCCAATCTTGGTTCAACTAATATAGGCTTAGGGATGCTTCCAGCAATTGCTTCTGTTGTCTTCAATCCATTCCCAGTTATGTAGCATACAATTCTCTCATCAGATGAGATTTCGCCATTATCGATCAATTTCTTAAGCACAGCTATAGCGACTGCACCAGCAGGCTCTGTGAATATACCTTCTGTTTTAGCCAACAATTTTATTGCATCTACGATCTCTTTATCACTTGCAGATTCTGCGTATCCACCAGTCTTACGAATAGTCTTTAAAGCATAAATCCCATCTCCTGGGTCTCCTATGGCAAGGCTCTTAGCTATCGTTTCAGGATTCTCTACAGGAGTTATATAATCACTATTGGACTTGAATGCATCTACTATAGGCGCACATCCTTGGCCCTGAGCTCCTGTTATCCTCACCTTTGAGCTCTCTATTAGCCCTATTCTCTCAAACTCTTTGAAGCCTTTACTTATAGCACAAAGTAATGCACCGCTACCAACAGGTACTATAACATGGTCTGGAGTAATCCAGTTCATCTGCTCTAAAACCTCAAATGCTAAAGTCTTTGAACCTTCAACATAATAGGGTCTTATGTTTATGTTGACGAAAGCCCAATCATAAAGCTCAGAAGCCTGTGCAGCCAATCTATTGGCATCATCGTAGGTACCCTTCACAGCTATTAATTGAGCACCATAGATAGAGGCTTGGGCTACTTTATTCAGCTCTATGTCAGCAGGGATGAAAATATAGCAAGGGAGACCGGCTTTTGTAGCATGGGCTGCTGTGGCTGCAGCCAAATTCCCTGTTGAGGCACAACCAACAGCTCTTACATTAAACTCTAAAGCCTTGGACACAGCTACGCTAGCTGGTCTATCCTTAAATGAATAGGTTGGGTTGACTGTATCGTTCTTGATGAAGAGTTCTTTTAAACCAAGGAACCTTGCCAGATTCTTACTTTTTATTAATGGTGTAAGACCTGCAGATATATCCACTATCTTAGATATATCATTTATAGGAAGAAGTTCAAAGTATCGCCAAAGAGTCCTAGGTCTATTTATGAAGGAATTTTTATCAAGCTTGATTGAATCGTAGTCATAAATAACATCGAGAGGGCCGAAGCATTTCTCACATGCATAAATCTTTATAGGAGGATATTCCTTTCCACATTCTCTACATTTAAGATATTTGACTTTGCCCATTTATGTTCTATAACTCCGTAATAGACATTTTATAAATAGTTTTTTGGCAAATTTATTCTCTTTGGAATAAATTCCTTATCTCAGCTCTAAAATATTTTCACCTTTCGTTAAATCTTATTATCTTGAATATATAAAGTTCATGAGCATATATAATTTAAGGCTTAGAAATGACCAACTTTATTAAAAAATGGAAGAAGAATGAATCTAAAAGTTTCAAAGACAAGGTAGAGGATGCTTTTAGACCTAAGGAAATCTTAAAGCCTATGATAGAGCATGCCATAAGGCAGATTCAGATTCAGATAGCTAAGCTCGACTCTGCTTGTATCAGGCTTAAGGATAGAGGCTTAAAAATCTTCAATAATGTTGTTTCAGCCATTCAAAGACAAGATCTACAGCATGCTTCTATGTTTGCAAATGAGTTAGCTGAAGTTAGGAAGATGAATAAAATGGTTACACAAGCAAAACTCGCTTTAGAGCAGATAATGTTGAGGCTAGATACTGTGAGGGACTTAGGAGATATAACCCTTACATTAAGTCCAGCCATCTCTGTGACGAAAAGTATCAAATCGGAGCTATCAAAGATAGTTCCTGAAGCTGAAAAGGAGATCGGAGAGATAAGCAGCCTTCTTAGTGAGATTATTATAAGTGCTAGCCAAACTGGCGTAGAGAATATAAGCTTTGAAGCTGCGAATGAAGATGCTGAAAAGATCATCGCCGAAGCCTCAGCAGTGGCTGAGCAAAGGATAAGGGAGAGCTTCCCTGAGCTCCCTAAGTCCCTCACCCAAACAATAGGTGAGAAAGTACCAGAGACAGCGTAATAGCTAAGCTTATTCTCAAAGAATAAGGTGGATTTATGGAATTTATAGGTTATCTTTAGTTCTTACCAACATATCTTATTCTAGGGTAATGAGCCTTCCATACCTTCCTACGTTTAGCCTTAATTCCCCTCTAAAGCTATTTGTGTAACCATTCTCTATCCTTACTCTAGAACCTACTTGAACTTTGTCTATATCATCATCCCAAAGTGATAACTTTACTGTGCCTGAAGCATCTTGTAAAATGCAGTCTGCAACTCTTGCCTGTTGTCCAGTCCTTAATGTAACAGTCCTAGGCTCGGGAATCTCTGAAATAATTCCCTCCACATCGACCTTCCTCATACCGTCTTTTAATTCGCTTATCTTCATCGACTCTCGGCTGTTCTTATAAATATGCTATATATAACTTTGAGCCTTTAAATGAGGAACTAATCTAAAAGAACTAGACCAGTTAAAGTTATTTTATCACGAGGCACAAAAGTAGTTTCTAACCCTGCTTTTTTTGTAGTGGCATAAACGTCTATTCCAACTGACTCCATACTGGGCCTAGCCTCAAAAGGATGCCTGCAAGGCATATTTGGATTACATTTTTCACATAACCTACATGAAGCTGCTACTAGACCTGTAGCAAAATAGTATCCCCTGTTAAAAGCCTCTCTCTCAATAATTGAAACTATCTTGTGTAATTCCTTCCAAGCTGTATCGATCGAATTTTCTAACCTATGCCCCATCTCCCTAAATAAATCAGGTAGTGTTACATCATCATTCTTTATCTTTGTTGCCAACTCATCTGGGTATGGAAACTCAAACTGGACTATTACTGCATATCTATATTTTTGAAGGTACCTAGAAAATTCTTGTGGTGATGGGGTAAAGGGAGGGCACATTAAGCATTGTCCATACCACATACATGGAGGGTACCTGCATTTTAGCAGAACTCTTTCATCGATGACTACTTGATCAGCTTTGATAGGCTTTGCATCACTAGCTCCACTTTTAATGGCTATCTCACATAATTCTTTTGTATCAGCTCTCAATCTTTGTAGATTAGACACAGGGATCAACCTCCTCTATTGTATTATGTTTAATAAAAATTGCTGAAGGTAACTTTCTAGAAACCTTACACTTAAATCTATCTTCCTTTAACTGCTTTGGCATGGCTATACCATATGATTTGATATTACTTGCTTCTATTGTTTTTGCTCTAACCTTTTCTCTTACTTATTTATTTACACTTGCTTTGGTCAAAACTCTGCCAAAAAGAGGATCGGTAGTCGAGGATTACCATAAGCCAAGCAAGCCAAAAGTAGCTTGGCCAGGAGGACCTGCTATTTTATCATCCATATTAATTGCTGAGTTGATCTTATACTTCATTTATGGAGACTTAAGAATATTATCTATAGCTTTAGTAACCATGATAGCAGGGATGATAGGTCTTATCGATGATAAATGGAGATTGAATAATGGTATGATTAAGCCTGTTTCGCTCATCTTGGCAAGCCTGCCTATCCTTCTTTTAGATGTTTATGTTCCTCGTCCTACATTTCCTATCTTTGGCAGTGTTAGGCTCTATTATGTTTATCCTATACTTGTTCTGGCAGCTATACCAATAGTGTCAAACGCTACGAATATGATAGATGTTTTAAATGGTGCATTAAGTGGCTTCATGATAATAACAACTATACCTTTGGTATTTGCTCTAATGTTAAGAACAGATTACAATATAATTATGGCAACTATACCATTAATAGCATCATCTCTGGCCTTTTACATATTCCATAGATATCCTTCTAAGATATTCCCAGGAGACTCTGGCAGTCTGGCTTTAGGTGCTATTTTTTGTGTAATAGCAATAGTAGGTAGAGTTGAAATAGTAGCAATAATATCCATCCTCCCTGCCATACTGAACTCTTTCTTCATCTTATCGAGCGTGAAAAAATTGATAGAGCATAGATCTATAAAGACAAGACCAACTATTCTTCTCCCAAATGGGCAACTTGCTGCATCTAAAGAAACTTCAGCGCCTGTAACTTTGGTGAGGATGATACTCGCTGATGGTCCTTTGTCTGAGAGAGAAGTAGTGTCAAATATATTCAAACTCTCCGCTTTCTCAGCCTCTCTTGCCGTGATAATGGCGTTGGCAACACCTTGGTGAATTAAGTTTGAGGTCAAGGCTTCTTCCTTTGATGGGGATAATTGGATTGGCTTGGCTTCTTGTTATTGTAGGAATTTTTATAATATTTAATCTGATCGTGCGTATCAACATCTTTCCTGGAAAGACAGAGTATATCTTCATCTTCCTCAATTCGTTGCTCAAAGTTGTACTGTCTGCAACTCTAGCTTTTCTATGGATCATAATAATGATAAAATTGAGAGATTTTTACATAAAAAGGAAGCTATCAGCTTAATCAACAATCATGAGCTCTTCTCCCAATCCTCTCTCTTTTTATCATATTCATTTCTTGAATAGACAGGCTTTGCTGGGGTACCCATTACCACTGTATCTGGTAGCACATCTTTAGTTACTACAGAGCCCATTGCTACTACACTATTCTTCCCTATTCTCACCCCTGCTTTTATCACAGAGCCAGCGCCTATTACTGCTCTATCCTCTACTATTATACCAGAAAGTCTCTTGCTTGGAGGGTATGGATCATTGGTAAATATAGCCCCAGGACCTATGAATACATCATCACCTATTATAGTCAATGGCGGTATGTACACATTACCTTCTATCCTACAATTTTTTCCTATCTTAACTCTGTAATCTATATGTGAAAGAGAGCCTATTATTACATTGTCTCCTATCTCTGTACCATCTCCTATGTATGCAAAGTTCCAGATTTTGACATGCTTTCCAAGCTTAACGTCTTTGCCAATATGATTTATGATTCTAAATCCTTTAGAAGATTTGCTCATCGATTATGAATATTCTTTAAGATATTTTAACTTAATCAACCAAAGATTTAACAAGTATTAAAGATTCAAGTATATGGGAGACCCTGTTTCATGTGAGATCATAGAAGCTTCGACTATCTTTGTTACATTCACTCCATCTAACCCTGTGACTATGGGTTCACTCCTCTCCTTTATGCACTTTATAAAATCTTTAAGCTCTATGAGAAGGGGTTCTTCCCACTTCTTCCTCGGAATCATGGTACCTTCATCGCTATCTATCTTCAACTCTTGTGTTATGAAGTCTATAGTGACTATTCCTCTTATACAGACAACTTCAAGCTCTCTGATCTTTTTTGGGGTTAGCCAATTTGCAACTATGAAGGCAGTCTTTTGGTTACTGAAGCCCAAAGTTATGGCAGCAAAATCAGGTCCTTCATGTTCATTTAGAACTTTACCAGTCCTTGCAAATGTTACTTTTGGCTCTTCCCTAAATATCCATCTAGCAGTATCTATATCGTGAACAGCAGTATCCATTATCACACCCACATCCTTGACCTTTCCAGTCCAGACATTCTCTCTATGAAATTCCAAAAGTAAAGGCTCACCAAGCTTTCCACTTTTTAATAGACTCTTCAATTCTATGATCGCTGGGTTAAAGCGCTCTATGAAACCAACAGTCAATATCACATTCTTCTCCTTAGCCAATTTGACCAGTCTTTCACCTTCTATAGATTTGTAAGTTAGAGGTTTCTCCACGAATGTATCAAGACCAGATTTTATCGTCTTTTCAGCTATTTCATAATGGGTAGCGCTTGGTGTGCATATAGTAATCGCATCTAACTTCTCATCTCTTATCATCTCATCTAAGCTCTTGTAACCTTTGACCTGATACCTCTCTTCGAACATCTTGATTTTAGCTTCGTCTATATCACAAAAGCATGATAGAGTGCCTAGATCGTTCAACACTCTTAAGTGGTTCTTCCCCCATCCTCCAACTCCAACAACACCTATCTTGGGCATATCTTTTCACATTCATTTTTATTTAAAAGTAAATTAGCTTTTTCATATTAAATATGCTTAAAAACTCATCTATTGATCCTTTTACAATCGAATCAGCAAGATAGGATAGAAAGAGTGAGCAAAATTGTCTGAAGATAAAAGCCGTTGGTTGATGCTCTTCATTGCCTTCCTAGCATCATTCTCATTCTTATTTTCAATGCAGGCAGTACCCCCAGTGCTACCAACTCTTATGGAAAAATACGGAGTCAGTCATGCTAGGGCGAGCAATCTTACGTCCTTCATTGCATTGCCTGGAGTTTTCCTTTCCATTCTTGGCGGGGGCTTGATCAATAAGTATGGCATAAGGACTATTGGGTTGATAGGATTACTCTTAGCTTCTGGAGGTACGCTCTTATTCGCCCTTTCATCATCATTTTTAGGTCTAGAGATTGGCAGGTTGATAGTTGGTACAGGAGGTACTTTAGTTATAGTGGCTATGCCTGCTCTTTTAACACAATGGTTCACTCAAAAGGAGATGGGCTTAGCTATGGGCATTCACGGTCTAAACATGCCGTTGGCTACCATCATCTCTTTCAACATTCTTGGGAGAATAGATATGATGTATAGTTGGCAAACTCCTCTCTTGGTTGCCTTTATAATCTGCATACTTGCTTTATCTATCTTCATGTTCTTTGCTAAGGAAAGATATAAAGAAAGAGTCAACTTCTCTTTCTCTGGTCTGAGGAACAGAAAGATTTGGATTTTAGGATTCATTTGGGCAACTTTTAACATGGCTGTCATCTCATTTTTAACATGGAGTCCAAAGATTTTCAGAAATTTTTGGGGTTTAGACCCAGTTTACTCAGATTTTTTAGGTAGCATCCTTATGATAGGAGCTTTAATAACCCCTCTTGCTGGTCACATCTCTGATCGACTTAGAAAGCGGAGACAATTGATAATTCTATCAGCCCTAGGGATAGCTATATCCTTCCTTTTGATACCTAGCCTCTCAGTAGAAGCATTAGCTCCAATGATAATCCTCCTTGGGTTGATAGCTGCATTCGTACCTCCTTTAGTTTTTGCCTTACCAGCTGAAATAATTGATATAAAGAGCATCGGTCCAAGCTTTGGAGTTCTAAATGCATGCCTAAGCATTGGAATATTTGCAGGCCCTTTGATCATTGGTTTTATAATGGATTTAGCTTATGATAAAATGCTAATCTTCTTTACTATGGCCATATTTTCCCTTACATCACTTTTATTAGCTGTTATACTAAAAGCAAGATGAATGATTATCAGCGCAACTTATTTATGTGTAATGATATTATGTAGTTAATAGCGATTAAGAGTGGTTGGCATGAGTAGGGAAGAAGTTCCTCCTTGGTTAAGAGAGCAACTGGCAAGGTTCGATCAGTTACAGCAGAACCTTCAAGCTATATTGGTTCAGAAGCAACAGGTAGAGTTAGAGATGACTGATATAGAAAGAACTATGAGTGAATTGAAAAAAATTAGTCCCGAAGACACTGTCTATAAGTATGCTGGTTCGATACTGATAAAGATCAAAAGAGATGATATGCTAAAAGAGCTTGAGGAAAGAAGAGACATAGCTAATACTAGATCTTTAGTATTGGCTAAGCAGGAGGCTAGAATAAGAGAGAGTGTAAAAGAGCTACAGGCTAAGATAGACGAAGCCTTACGCTTCAAACCTCCGTCACAAACATGATAACATCAAAAAAACTTAGGAAATTTCCTTTAATAGAAACTAAGAGATTAAGATATGCTATTGTACTTTGCCATAGAAATGCAGATGTGGATGCATACTGTTCAGCCTATGCTGTTACATCCTTTCTTAAACAAATAAATCCTGAAGTTAATGTTAGCATCGCTTCACCTAAAGGGCTCAGCACCCTTACAAGAAGAGTTCAAGATAGATTCAGAATAGATTTCATAGAGTCGCCAAATATTTTAAAAGCAGATTTAATCGTAGTAGTTGATACAGGAGATCTATCACTTTTAGAAGGTTGGGGTGATGAACTCAAATCCACAAAAGCTCCAAGGATATTCATAGATCATCATCCTTTGACAGAATCTATAAAGTCTGTAGCAGATCTACTTTTAATCGATGAGAAGGCATCTTCCTGTAGTGAGATTATCTATGAAATATTCAAGACTAAAAAAGTGAAATTGATGCAGGATGTAGCTCAAGCACTTCTCACAGGGATATTATTCGATTCACAGCATTTGACTATAGCTGATTGTAGAACCATCAAAATTGTGACAGAGTTATGCAAGAGAGGCGCTTTTTTAGCTTCATCTAAAGAGTTGCTTGAAATGCCTCGAAGTATGCCTGAGATTATAGCTCATATGAAAGCTGCAAAAAGATTAAGAGCTTGTAGAGCAAGAGAATGGATCATAGCTATAACTAATGTTAGCTCTTTTCAGGCTTCTGTTGCTAATGCTATTTTGGATCTAGGTGCAGATTTGGCTTTCGCTTTAGGAGAACGTGAGAATGAAGTAAGAGGCAGTTTACGTGCTACTCAGTCCTTTTACTCAAAAACAAAGGTGCACTTAGGGATAGACATAGCCCAGAAAGTAGCCTCTATTCTTGAAGGAAAAGGTGGAGGGCATTCTACTGCTGCATCTCTCTCCTCTCCATGCACTATAGATGAGACTGTATCTTGTTTCCTCTCCACTTTATCTGAGAAGCTTAAGATCAAGATAAAGGAAATTCAATGAGTTTTATATGTGATAATCTTAAGCCTCTCCTATAGCATTTATTTAGTGCAAGGCTCTTAAAATCGAGATAGCTTTAACTAAGGGCATAAGGAAACTAGCAAGTTAGATAAGCAAGCTATCTCAGATTAGATTTAGTAAAAGTTTTTCTATAAATGGTTTGCACTTTAATTGTGGGGAGCCTTGAAGCACTTAATTGGTTCAGATGTTAAAGGTAGTTCTTCAGTCCTTATAGAGCTCGTAAGTAAGAACCTTTCAGATGTATCCGAGGAAGAGGTGAATAGGTGCATAGAACTCATTCTCTCACGCCGTGATAAGGAAATATTCATCATGGGTGCAGGGAGAAGTGGTTTGGTAGGAAGAGCCTTTGCTTTAAGGCTTCTGCACCTTGGTTATAAAGTTCATATTCTAGGGGAGACTCTCATGCCCTCTGTGAGTAAAGACGATCTTGTAATAGCGATTTCAGGCTCAGGCTCCACGAGACTTGTTATAACTGCTGTAGAGGCTGCAAAGCGTGTAGGTGCAACTATAATGGGCATAACCTCCTATCCAGATTCACCCTTAGGGAAGATCTCAGATTTTATTCTTCAAGTTAAAGGAAGAGTTATGCCAACTACAGAAGCTAATGGTAGAGATTACTTTGCAAGACAGATACTAGGTCTTCACGAACCTCTTGCCCCTCTTGGTACTCTCTTCGAAGATACTTGCATGATTCTATTGGATGCAATGATCCCTGTAATGATGAGTAAGCTTAATCTAAGTGAAGAGGACTTAGGAAGGCGCCATGCTAACATAGAATAGTGATCATGGGCATTAAAAAGATTTAAGTAGAATCGATAAAAACTTAAATATGATAATAAAGCGCAAAGCGCAACTTGTATCAAAATGTGATGAACCTTGCCTAGATATAAAACAACTGCTGAAGCCCTAAAGATCATAAGGAACAAAGACCAGATCAGGAACATAGGCATAATTGCCCATGTTGATCATGGAAAGACCACAATGAGTGATAGTCTACTCGCTGCTTGTGGTATGTTAAGCCCTTCAGTAGCAGGTCAAGCTTTAGCTTTAGATTATATGGACCTTGAGCAACAAAGGCAGATGACCATCAAGGCTGCCAACGTTACTCTATATTACGAATATGAGAATAAACCTTATGTGATAAACTTGATAGACACCCCTGGGCACATAGACTTCACAGGAAAGGTAACAAGAAGCCTTAGAGCGATAGATGGTTGTGTTGTGGTAATAGATGCTGTAGAAGGAGTAATGACTCAGACTGAGACTGTCACTCGACAGGCATTAGAAGAAAGGGTTCGCCCTGTTCTATACATAAATAAGATAGACCGATTGATCAAAGAGCTTCGCTTAACTCCAGAGAAGATGCAGAGTTGGCTGGCAAATATAGTGAATGACTTTAACCAGTTGATCGACATTTACGCTGAACCAGAATTTAAAGAAAGTTGGAAGGTTAGCATACCACACAACTCAGTAGCCTTTGGCTCTGCAAAGGATAGATGGGGCTTCAACTTTGATATGGCTCAGCAAAAAGGAGTGAAATTTAGTGATATAGTGAAAACTTACAATGATGGCGCTGAGGCTAATTTGGCTGAGAAGCTTCCTTTACATGAAGCAGTCTTGTCCATGGTCATAAAGCACCATCCCCCACCTCATGTTGCTCAAATGTACCGCATACCAAGGATTTGGAAGGGAGACTTAGATTCAGAGGTAGGAAAATACCTTGTTTCTTGTGATGATAACGGACCCATAGTGATGATGATCACGAACGTTATAGTAGACCCACAGGCAGGAGTAGTAGCTGTAGGTAGGCTCTTCTCAGGCACTATTGATGACGGTGATGATGTTTACTTATTAGGAGCTAAAAGAGATGGAAGGGTACAATCTGTCAACATGTTCATGGGACCCTTCAGAGAGATAATTGGAAGCTTGACAGCAGGCAACATCCCGGCTTTGCTAGGTTTAGAGTATGCAAGGGCTGGTGAAACTATATCATCCATAAAGGGCATAGTTCCCTTCGAACAAATAAAGTACGTTTCAGAGCCTGTTGTTACTATAGCTGTAGAGTCGAAGCATCCTAGAGATTTACCTAAATTGGTGGATTCCCTTAGAAAGCTCAGCATAGAAGATCCAAACCTAATCACGAGGATCAATGAGGAGACAGGAGAGATGCTCATGTCAGGAATGGGGGTATTACATTTAGAGATAGCTACCACTATGATTCAACAGCAAGGTTTAGAGATAATAACGTCTAAGCCTCTTATCAATTACAGAGAAACTATAAGGGGTAAAGCTGGACCAGTTATGGCAAAATCTCCCAATAAGCATAACAGAATCTTTATGAGAGTTGAACCTTTACAAGAAAATATAGTAGAATTGATAAGAAATGGTACAATTCATGAAGGTCTTGATAGAAAGTCCGTAGCTAAAATATTGAGAGATAAGGGATGGGATGCAGAAGAAGCAAGAAATGTAGTAACTATAGAAAATAGGGGCAATATTCTCATAGATGCAACAAAAGGTGTTCAATATATGCAAGAGTCCATAGATATGATAAGGTCTGGTTTTATGGATGTTATGGAGAACGGACCTTTGGCTTATGAGTACTGTAGAGGAATAAAAGCCATACTAAATCATGCAGAATTCCATAGCGATCCTGCTCATCGCACATATGCTCAATTGATGCCAGCTTCAAGGAGATCATTACTTGGTGCTTTATTGCTAGCAGACCCTGTTCTACTTGAGCCAGTATTGGGTATAGAAGCTAAGACTCCAACTGAATTAGTAGGTCAAATAGTTAGCGTCATCTCTTCTAAGAGAGGTAGAGTCTTGACTATAGACCAGAAAGAATTCACAACAGTTATAATAGGAGAAATACCTGCTGCAGAGACCTTCGATCTGAGTGATATTATGAGAAGTGCAACTGCTGGAAAGGCTCTATGGTCTACTCACTTTAAGATGTGGAGCCCTGTACCATCAAGTATGCTAACATTGTTGATAGCAGAAGTAAGAAAGAGAAAGGGATTAAAGCCTGAGCCACCAAGTCCTGATGAGTTCATAGACAAAGAATAAAATCAAGTAGCTTTAATCATATCACAAAACCCTCATTTTATCGACCTCTGAACTTCATTCTCCCCTAAGACTTAAGGAGCATTAAACTCTCCTTAAGTAGCCTTGCACTTCATCATCATTCAGATCGTACCAGTTTTTATAAGCATCGGCAACAGCGAAGAAGAAACTATCCCTAATATTCAAGCAAAAAATCTCATCTACATGAGGAGCTATTAGATTTATGGCATTCGTAGATGCTGTGGGCACTGCAACTATGATTTTTCTTACTGATTGCTTCTTTACAGATTTTATAGCTGCAAGCATTGTATAGCCTGATGCTAGACCATCATCTACTATTATTACAGTCTTATCCTTCAAATCAGGAAAGGGCTTATCTCCTCTAAACTTATCCATTCTTCTCCTTATCTCCTTTAATACCTGGGAAGAGCACTCATCAATCTCTTCTTTCGTAAGACCTAGCCTCTCTACTAGAGTCTCATTTAGCACTATGTTGCCATCAAAACTCATAGCTCCGAATCCTGCTTCAGGCTCCATAGGGATGGGTATCTTTCTAACTATTATCAAGTCAAAGGGCTTTTTAATTTCTTTAGCTATGGTGAAACCTACTGGTACTCCTCCTGATGGTATTGCCAATATGATTACATCTTCATCTTTATATTTCTCAAGCTTCTTTGCTAGCAGTTCTCCTGCATGAACTCTATCTTTGAAAACATATCTCTTTGATCTTAATGATGAATCCTCTACTATCTTTGTGCTCATATTCTTATTAATAAAGCATCTAGCCTATAAGTGTAAATTTCATAATAATTTCAAAAAATTGTAAAAATAATGTAAATATTACAATTTCTAAGAATATGTTTATATATCATAATTAGAATTTTCATATCGAATGAAAATGCTTCAAAATAAGAAGATAACATCCATAGCTATAATCAGCCTATTCATCCTATCAGCATTCACTACAGTACCATTATCATTTGCTCTTCCATACATATCTGTATATCCATCTTCAGTTAGACCTGGAGATACTGTACGTGTTAGTGGCTATTACTTCCCAGCATACAAGAATGTTGATATATACATAGATTTTCAAGACGATTACCATAAATTAGGTAGAGTTGTTACTAGATCTGATGGTAGCTTCACTTTCACATTCACAATGCAATCAAGCAAACCTGGAACTCATACTATAATAGCTGTGAATCCTCCTGCTACTTATACTGCAGTTCTCACACTTCAATACACTAACCCATTGGATCAGAGGCTCATAGACCTAATAAATGGTTTAGCAACAGGAGTTGGGGATATTGAAGATAAGATAGATGATATAGAGGCTAAGCTAGATGATATAGTGATTCCAAAGCTCGATACAATACTAAGCCGTATTGGAGTCTTCCCAACTGCTAATTATGGTTCTCTTGCTTCTTTCGTTGAAGATATGAGGACAAAGTTGATCGACATCAAGACGGAAATAGGAACATGGCCTACAACTCACTTCACAGACATGAGCATCTTTGCAGATTGGCTTTTCGGTGAACTAATCTCTGATATTGCTGCTACCGGACATTTAGGATGGACTGACTTAGCCTCAGCATTGGATGACATAAAGGATGAGATCATAACCATCGACGGAATTGTGGATAACATCTGGGGCAAAGTTGACGATCTTGACTCTTGGTTCGGTACTGGAGGGACATACAGCAAGACTGCACAAATCATAGTAGGAGAAGGCTTAGAAACGCTAACAACAGATGCTATAGTTGAAGAATTTTCTTTACCAGGTGGTAAGCCTTTTAAGGTCACGATAACAATAACCGCTTACTTCGTTGGTCCAGACGAAGAGGTAACTTTCAATTATTCTGGTGCAAAGGAGTCTAAGACTGTCGCTTCCGGATTGGACGGTGAGGCAACGTTCGAAGTTTGCACTGACTGGTGGGAGATATACGCAACCTGTTTTGGGCCTTTGGGGTTCGACGGACAAATCGAGTATACATACGTAATAGAGTATCAGCCATAAGAGCAATAAGTGTTGTGAAAGCAACCCACCACAATTTTTTATTATGTAAAGTAAGAGAATAGAAGGAATTCTGGTTAGATCAGAACCGCAGATAGCAGTTCAGGATGTTGAGGAGAATCCCTTAAGAGGAATTCTCAAGCCCATAAATATCTTATGACGTAATTGATTTCCTTCTTATCCAAGTGTTCTGTTAGGGTCTTCAATTTCTCTAGTGGAACCATCACTACACCTCTTCCAACTTTATAACCTCCAAGCTCCTGTATAAGTCCATCATACCTATACTTGCCCTTATGTCTCCCCTCAAGTTTTTGGGTGAAGATGACTCTTTCCTTTGGGCTCAGGTTTACTGTGCTGTAGGTTACAAGGGCGTATGGTTTATGTGTCGGAGTGAGCAGTTTTTTTACATCTTCATTTGCATAGTATATCTTTCCATCTCTTAAGACAGATTCTAGGATTGATGAGCCTTTTAACTCATCCAGAGTCAAGCCTATGACTTGAAAGAATAGATCTGTCTTAGCTGTTGTTTTGTATATTTCTTTTAGGCCTTTATTGAGTTCTTTTTTGTCTTTGAAAACGACAAGAAGATCGATATCACTCCCTTCATCATAATCCCCTCTTGAAAAGCTGCCGAAGAGAATTATGCCTATGGCTCCATCTATTTTCTTTATTTCTTTAACAAAATGCTCTATCTTTTCATAGACCTGCGATTGCAATCTTCTCTCTCCTACTCAATTCAGTCAAACATTTCTTAAGGATGATTAGAGCTTGTTCAGCTCTTTCACCGTTTAACCCTCCATATCCCAGGGCACCATAGATGCCCCAAAGCTGATCCCAAAGTTCCAATAGGTCCGGATGATGCATCTTTAGCCAATTACGACGGTTTTTATGTGCTGTTCTTGGATGTTCATGAAAGTGTAATCCTTCTTTAGAGGCACATGCTTCTATCATCTGCTCCAGAGCTCTCATTGAGAGGAATCCTACATTAGAAAACCTCTTGTTCTTTAGCTCCTCCTTAGCACCTTTTAGGTGCTCTTCGGCGATGTTTACGTGGCGTGTTGCATCGTTCATAATTTGTTAATTATTAACAAAATTTATAAACTTTCTGGCTTTGAAGTGAGTGAAGTAGAGAATAGATGGATCAATGAAACCTTTCAGAAACCTCATTATGCCAAAGTATTTAAGTTGAGTTTAACAATTCTCTTTAGGTATAGATATGGGCTTCACTTACGTAAAGGTTAGAGTTGCTAATCCATCAGTCCTAGAGAAGTTGGAGGAAGTCGATCTACCAGTTGATAATGATGCCATATTTACCTTAATAGCTCGTAATACTCTTGAGAAGTTAGGATTGAAGCCTGTTGACCGTGAAAGATTGAAGGTTTATGGAGGAGCCATTGTCGAACGTGATATTGGATGGGCTTTGATAGAATATGGTGGCAAGCGTAGAGTGGTTCCAGTAATATTTGGTGAAAAAGAAGATATATCAATACTTGGAGCAACAGGTTTAGAATCATTAGGCTATCAAGTTGATCCAGTAACAAAAAAGCTAAAGCCTATAGAACTCTTAATGATTTAGAATTTTTGGAAATCCTCAGAACCTTTATAGAACTTAGGAAGGAGAGAACAAGGTTATAGAGATATACAGAAATAAATACCCTCCTTGCTATCATTGTCTATGGCAATAGAGAATCTGATGTGGGTGGAGAAGTACAGACCTTTAAAATTAGAGGATTTAGCTGATCAAAGTTCAATCGTTGAGAGGCTAAAATCAATGCTAAATTCACCCAATGAGATGCCACATTTATTATTTGCTGGTCCCCCTGGCACTGGAAAAACGACAGTTGCTTTATGCATAGCAAGAAGCATATTAAGAGATTATTGGAGAGATTACACTTTAGAGCTAAACGCTAGTGATGAGAGAGGAATTAACACAGTAAGAGATCGAGTAAAGACTTTTGCAAGATACATTGATAAGCGTGTTGAGATTCCCTTTAGGATAATAATCCTTGATGAAGCTGATGAGATGACGAGTGATGCCCAGACTGCTTTGAGGAGAATTATGGAGGAGAGTTCAAGGATATGCAGGTTCATATTGATCTGTAATTACTCTTCAGGTATAATAGAACCTATTCAAAGTAGATGTGCTATCTTCAGATTTTCTCGATTAGAAGAGAAGGATGTTGTAAGCCATTTGAAGACGGTCTGCAAAAAAGAGAAATTGAAATGTAGAGATGATGCTCTAAGCCTGATTTATGAATTGACTGAAGGAGATTTAAGGCTTGCTATAAATATGCTACAATCCTCTTCAGCCCTAGGTGAAATTAGTGTTGAGAATGTCAAGAAGACGGCAGGAATATCAGGAAAAGCGAAGGTAGGAGAACTGGTCAACTTGGCTTTGGAAGGGAAATTCAAGGAGGCAAGAGAAAAGCTCTTAGAGATTATGAAGGTTTATGGCATGTCTGAGAGAGATATAATAAAGTATGCTAATGAGGAGATATTCAAACTTAAATTGCCTAACCTTGATGAGGTTGCAGAAGCATTAGCAAAATATGATTATAGGCTTATAGTAGGAGCCCATCCTGATATTCAACTCACAGCAATGATTGCTGAGCTTGGCAAGATAGGGAAAGAGGCTGGCTTTTTAAAATCCAAAGAAGAGAGAGTTTAATTTAAAACATTTTAAATAACATAGATATAATTCTCGTTAGAAATAGCCTCTTTAATGAAAGTGATTTGAGATGAAGTTTCAGCTACCAAGAGGGATGAGAGATTTAGAGCCTGAGGATTTTGAAATATTGGAGAGGATAAGAAGCACTTTCTTAGAAGTCTCTAGGCTTTTTGGCTTTAAGCTTATGGAACCATCACCAATAGAGCTCTTAAGTACCTTAGAGGCAAAGAGTGGACCTGCAGTATCGGATGAGATTTATTGCTTTAAAGATAAAGGAGGAAGAGAATTAGGATTAAGGTTCGATCTAACTGTAGGATTGACGAGGTTCATTGCCTCTCGCCGTGATCTACAACTACCAATAAAATTATGCTCTTTCTCAAGTATGTGGAGGTATGATGAGCCTCAGTATGGTCGATATAGATGGTTCTATCAATGGGATGCAGAAATATTTGGATCAAAGAGCATAGAGGCAGATGCAGATATAATTGAACTGACAAATATTATATTCGATAAATTAGGATTAAAGAACTGCTTTATAGAGATTGGTGATAGAAAAGTAGTTGAAGAGTATGTAAAAAGAGAGATGAAGACTGATGATGAAAGATTGATCCTGGAGGCTCTTAGGGCTTTAGACAAATTAAAGAAGAAAACTATCTCTCAAATCATTGATGAGTATGCTGGTAAAGGCATAGATGAAGATATTATGAGTAAAATCATAAAATTTGGCAATTTAAGAGGCAAGCCTGACGATGTATTATTTTCTCTTAATGTGTTAGGGCTTCAAAATCTTAATGATTTGATGAGTTTAACAGAATCTCTAGATGCAAGGGGCATGAAGAATATTCTTTTGAGCATGGGAATAGTTAGAGGATTGGATTACTATGATGGCATAGTCTTCGAAGTATTCGATGAGGAGAATACAGATATTGGAGCCTTGGCAGGGGGAGGCAGATTCGATAGCTTACCTGCAATCTTTGGTAGACCAGACCTATCAGCAACTGGTGTTGCAGGAGGTGTTGAGAGAATTGCTCTTGCACTATCTAAGATAAGCAAGGTCAAAATTGAAGAATTGTCATTGATCTATGTTGCATATGCAAATAAAGATTTCATAAGACAAGCTACTCAATTGGCATCAGAATTAAGGAGAAATGGTATAAGGACTGAATTTGATCTATCAGGAAAGAGCCTGAAAAAGCAGATGGAATCTGCTTCATCTTTGAATGCAAAATACGTAATGATATTGGCACCAAGAGAGTATGCACAAAAGAGAATAGTTGTAAAGAATATGATAGATGGAACTGAGATACAGATAGGGATAGATGAAGCATTATCTTTTCTTAAGGCTAATATTTAGCATAAAAAAAGGGTGAATGATTTTACGGTATAGGTGCAGTTAGCCATGGTATGTAGTCTAATCCAGAAGTTACTTCATCCCCAGTACCAGGACCTACTCCTGCTGGACCATCAATAGCTCCCCACCAGTTATACTGTGCATCATCTACTGTAGTTGCAGCCCAGTTGCTTATACCATATCCTGCATTGCCATATATGTTGTTGTAGTTTATTACAGGGTCTGAAGGATTATCTTCTATGTATATTCCATCAGCATAATTCCTTATTATGTAGTTTCTATTATCATAGCTACCACCTATTGTTGGGTCTGAACTAGTACGGAGATAAATACCATATACGTTGTTTGCTATGTAATTTCTTATTATAGTTGGGTCTGATGATTTATCGCAGTATATGCCACGGTAGTTACCTATTATTATGTTATCACTTATCGTTGTTAGACCTTGGTCAGTGCTGATAGACATGAATACCCATATTCCACGATAATTTCCTGATAATGATCCGCTATAGCCTATTACATTGTTTGTTATCAAGCCAGAGCTACGACGCCATCCGATACCATCCTCTTCATTATCGTATATCTTGTTGTACTGTATGATCATATCTTCACAGCCATCTACTTCTATTCCATCTTCTGTAGAACCTATTACAGTATTGTACTCAATGATTACATCCTCAGAGGGTTTATCTACATAGATGTTATCGCCTGTATTGTATGCTACAGTATTGTATGCAATCCTTGCTCCATTACATTCATGCATGTCTATCCCATTGTCACCGTCCCATTGATACATTATTGTATTGTGAATTATCTGTGGGCTCTCAACATAGTGTATGTTTATACCGTCATCACCATTTCCTAGAATCGTGTTCCACTCTATTATCACTGGAGCATTAAAGCGACGCATTCTTATACCCTCTTCATCATTCTCATTTATGATGTTGCCCTTGATGAGTATATCTTCACCTACAGTTATACGGGCTCCACCATAAGCCACGTAGTCTCCACCCATTATTATGCCTTGATCTTCATGAGCCCCTGTTATCTTGTTAAAGAGTATCTTCACATCAGATACTAGCAACATGTCTATATTCCTATTATCGTTACCACTTATGGTATTGTATGCTATCAGAATATTCTCTACAACGAAAATTATATCGTCTTCTGGCTCTGGAGTGCCTTTATCGTCCACCAAGGTTCCCCAGATATCTATACCATCCTCTTCATTCCACATTATCTCGTTATATGTTATTACTATGTTCTTTGTATTATCAATCTCTATTCCATCATCATTGTTGCCCATTATCTTGTTGTAGCTTATGGTAAGGCTCAATTCTACTTCTACTTCATCAGGCGTCCCTTCATTTAGGATTGGCCAATCACTATCTCCAGAGTAGTATATGCCCTCTCCAGATGGCACCTCATAATAACTCGCCAGTATCTTGTTGTGTGTTATGGATACTATCGGACAATCGTCTAGGTCTATGCCTTCACCATGATTTGCATATATCAAATTCGATGCTATTGATAAACCGTTCACACAATCAAGATCCATTCCGTCACCATCGTTGGCTACTATCTTGTTTCCCTTTATCCTTATATCATGAAAAGCATTTGGATCTTCATCGTATAAATCTTCATTGCCGCCATATATTCCTTCATCCCCATTGTTGGCTATGGTGTTCTCAAGTATAGTTATCTTCGTTGAATCATCGAAATCTATACCATAAAGATTATTCTGAATTATCGAGTTCTCCTTTATCACTATGTCTGAAGATTCCTCTATGTATATGCCAATGTAATTGCTGTCCACGATTATATTTTTATATACGAAACCGCTTGCACCGTCATAGAATTCAAGAGCAGCAAAATAGAGTGTACCACCATCTGTACCATTTGTGAGAACACATCTCTCAATGTATAAGTATGCATCAACGACCTTTATGCTCTTCTCTTGTAAATCTATCACAGCACCTTGACCATATATTCTAGTATCTCCAGATATTGTTACTCCTCCTGTGTACAGAATGCTAGGATTCAGATAAAATGTACCGCCAGTACCTCCACCAACTGCATCAGATAGCTTCATAGTAGGCTGTGCAATTACTGGTACTGGTATTAAGAGAAGAAATGGCATCATTAAGAGCATTGCTATTGTAATTGATCCTATGATTTTTCTCATTTTATTTCAGCATAGATTATCTTGGTTTACTAATAAAGCTTGTCTTATTGGTAATAAAATTAACCTTTGATAACTTCTTTTAGCATTTTAAATTCAGGCTCTATAACTGTAGGCTCTTGATAGAATTTTATTGCGCTATCAGGGTCTTTCAAGCCATGACCAGTAGCAATACAGACTATCTCTTCATCTCTATCTATTGAACCTGATTCGATCAATCTCTTAAGACCTGCTATGCTAGAAGCACTGGCAGGCTCTACGAACAATCCTTCTTTTCTTGCTAAAAGTCTTTGAGCAGATAGTATCTCTTCATCAGTTACAGTTTCAGCCATTCCTTTCGATTCTCTTATAGCAATTATAGCCTTCTTCCAGCTTGCAGGTTTTCCAATTCTTATAGCAGTGGCAACTGTACTAGGATTCTTTACAGGCTTGATTCTATCTCTCCCTTCCTTTATAGCTTGAACTATAGGGCTTGCACCAGATGCCTGAATCCCTATCATTTTTGGTAAATTCTTGATAAAATCTAGCTGATAAAATTCTTTGAATCCCTTCCAATAGGCTGATATATTAGCTGCATTGCCCACAGGTATTATCAATCTATCAGGTGCATGGAAATTGAGTTGTTCACATACTTCAAAGGCTGCTGTCTTTTGACCTTCTATTCTAAATGGATTTATGGAATTGAGTAAATATAATCCAAGGCTCTTGCTAGCCTCTATAACCATAGATAATGCTTCATCAAAATTTCCCTTTATAGCTATAACTTTAGCACCATAGACTATGGATTGGGCTAATTTTCCTATTGCAATGGCACCATGTGGAATCAAAATTATGCATTTTAAACCAGCTTTTGAAGCGTAAGCTGATAAAGATGCTGCAGTATTCCCAGTGGATGCACATGCAACTTCTTTCACATTAAATTCTCTAGCCTTTGTAACTCCTACAGTCATTCCTCTATCCTTAAAGGACCCTGTTGGGTTCTCCCCTTCATTCTTCACATATAACTTCTTAACTCCAAACTCCTCTGCCAGATTTTCACATTTATGCAATTTAGTCCCTCCTTCTTTGATGGTTACTATCTTATTTTTATCGAATATGGGGATAAGGTCGATATACTTCCAAACTGAGAGAGGTTTTGAAACCAAATCTCTTTTATCGATCTTATTTTTTATTTCTTCTAAATCCATTTGAACCTCTAGCAAATCGTTGCATTTTTTACAATAATAGATTATCTCATCTAAACTATACTCTGACTTGCAACCTATGCACGCTAATTTAAACATCATCAAGATCGACCATTAATATATTATATTAACAGTTCTTATAGTTTAATCTCAATTATTCATAGATCATATCCTCTCAGGAGTCTCTATCCCAAGCAAGTTAAAGGCTGTCTTTACTACATTTTTAAAAGCTTGAACTAAAGCTATTCTTGCTTCTCTCTTCATCTCATCCTTTTCTTGTAATACAGGATTCTTCTCATAAAAGATGTTAAAATCTGTTGCTAATTGATAAGCATATCTGGCAATGGTCTTTGGTGATAGGTTCTTTAAAGCCTCTTCAATGTGAAGATCAAATTTAGATATCATCTTTATGAGTTCTATCTCAGTAGGATGATTTAATGAAGAAGCGCTATCAAGAGTAATTCTTGGTCTTATTCCAGCCTTTTGAATTATGCTAGATGCCCTTGCATGGGCATATTGAACGTATGGTCCAGTCTCTCCCTCTAAGTTTAAAGATTCACTTAAATCAAAGACTATTATCTTGTCCAAATCCTGTTTTATAAGATCGAAACGAAGAGCTGATAAAGCTACCTTCTCAGCTATATTATGAAGCCACTCTTCACTCTCATTTGGGTTTCTCTTCTTCGTCTCCTCATAGGCTTTCTTATGTAAAGCATCAAGGACATCATCAGCGTTTATGTAAATTCCCTTTCGACCAGACATATGAATGAA
>Ga0315314_1001211_pt1 | contig 23990 bp, 16 predicted proteins | sample TDP9_MG_FD_203631 | JGI IMG/M metagenome (GOLD analysis project Ga0315314, IMG submission 203631) | Freshwater sediment microbial communities from Lake Towuti, South Sulawesi, Indonesia - TDP9 | ecosystem: Environmental > Aquatic > Freshwater > Lake > Sediment | place: Indonesia: South Sulawesi... | reverse complement strand
GCCCGCGTGGTGGCCTCCACCAAGGCCGATCTTTATAGTGCGATCACTGCGGCCCTTGCCGCACTGAAAGGACCATTGCATGGGGGAGCCAACGAGGAGACGATGAAGATGTTGCTGGAGATCGGCTCGCCTGACAGGGTAGATGAGTATATCGATCGGGCCTTCGCGGCCAAGAAAAGGATCATGGGGTTTGGGCATCGCATCTACCGCACCGGCGATCCTCGGTCAGTGCACCTCAATACGATGGCGCGCGAGCTGGGGGAGAAGATCGGAGATCTCAGATGGTACGAGATGTCACTGCGGGTCCAAGCGGCGGTGCTGCGGAATCGGGAGATATATCCCAATGTGGACTTCTTCTCGGCTCCAGCCATCTATTACCTGGGAATCCCCATCGATCTCTTCACCCCCATGTTTGCCGTCAGTCGGGTGGCGGGCTGGTGTGCCCATGTGATGGAGCAGTACGAGGCGAATATCCTGATCCGGCCGGAGAGCGAGTATATCGGTCCCACGGATCAGCACTATGTGTCGATGGAGGAACGGGGAGCGTGAGCAGACCATGAAAGATCCTTTTGGGGCGCGAGACAACTTTGAGACGGGAAATGGTCAAGCCGTCCTTTATCGGCTGAGCGCCCTGGAAAAGGGGGGAGTAGCGACCAGCCTGGACCGGCTCCCCTTTTCCATGAAGATCTTGTTGGAGGCTGCCCTGCGCGCCTGTGGCGATCTCCAGGTGAAGCCGGAGGATGTGGTGCGTCTGGCCAACTGGAATCCCCATCAGGTGGCCCAGGCAGAGGTGCCCTTCAGGCCAGCCCGGGTGCTCATGCAGGATTTCACCGGGGTTCCTGCCATAGTGGATCTGTCCGCCATGCGCTCGGCTGCCCAGCGGTTGGGCAAAGACCCCAGGCGCATCAATCCCCTGATACCGGTAGATCTGGTGATCGACCATTCGCTGCAAGTAGATGTCTTCGGATCGGCTGAGGCGGCTTCCTGGAATGAAGAATTGGAATTTCGGCGCAATCGCGAACGATACCAGTTCTTGCGTTGGGCGCAGAGGGCCTTTGCAAATTTTCGGGTCATCCCGCCGGGCATCGGAATCATCCATCAGGTCAACCTGGAATTTCTGGCGAAGGTGGTAGTGCTCCGCGATGGTTGCGCCTTCCCGGACACTCTGGTGGGCACCGACTCCCATACTGCCATGATCAACGGCCTGGGCGTCCTGGGATGGGGGGTGGGAGGCATTGAGGCGGAAGCAGTCATGCTGGGCGAGCCGATCTGGATTCTTGCCCCGCAGGTGGTGGGGGTGAGGTTGTCTGGGCAGCTGCGAGATGGGGTAAACGCCACCGACTTGGCCCTGACCGTGGTGGAGACTCTGCGCAGAAAGGGCGTGGTGGAGAAGTTCGTCGAATTCCATGGACCCGCCCTGAGCCAGCTATCACTTCCGGATCGGGCCACGGTGGCCAATATGGCCCCCGAGTACGGCGCCACCGTCGGTTTCTTTCCCATCGATGAGGAGACCCTTGACTATCTGCGTCTGACGAATCGGCCAGAGGTCCAGGTCCAGCTCGTGGAGCGCTACGCCAAGGAGCAAGGGCTCTTCCGCAGAGAAGGGATGCCCGATCCGGAATTCAGCGAGACCGTGGAGCTGAACCTGGCCGATGTGGAGCCCAGTCTGGCGGGCCCCAAGCGCCCCCAGGACCGCATCCGGCTGGCGGATATGAAGGCCTCCTTTCGTGAGGACCTCACCGCTCCGGCAAGGGATCAAAGCTTTGACCTATCTCTGGAACCGGCAATCGAAAATCGAAAATCCGAAATCTCAGTCTCCCATGGCTCAGTCCTCATTGCCGCCCTCACCTCCTGCACCAATACCTCCAATCCCGGCCTGATGGTGGCCGCGGGCCTCCTGGCGCGGAAGGCGGTGGAACGCGGATTGAGGGTCCCACCTTTTGTTAAGACCAGCCTGGCCCCCGGGTCGAGGGTGGTAACCGAATACTTGCGGGAGACGGGCCTGCTCCCCTATCTGGAACAGCTCGGATTCTATCTGGTGGGGTACGGCTGTACCACCTGCATCGGCAATAGCGGCCCTCTCTCCCCGGCAATCGCCCGCGCGGTGACCGAAAATGGCCTGGTGGCTGCTTCGGTGCAGAGCGGAAATCGAAATTTCGAGGGACGGATTCATCCTCTGATCAAGGCCAATTATCTGGCTTCTCCTCCCCTGGTGGTAGCCTACGCGCTCGCTGGGACGGTGGATAGAGATCTTTCGAGGGACCCGATCGGCACCGGCGGAGATGGCCAGCCGGTCTTCCTGCGCGACCTCTGGCCCACGCAATCCGAAATCGATGAAGTCATGAGAAGTGCCATCCGGCCAGAGATGTTCGCCCAGGTCTATAAGAATGTCTTCGATGCTAACCCGGCCTGGAATGCCATCGAGGCAGCCAAGAACGATCTTTACCCCTGGGACGGGGCCTCCACCTACATCCAAGAACCTCCATTCTTTCTCGATATGCCAAGCGAGCCTGCCCCGCTTCAATCAATCCGGGGAGCCCGCGTCCTGGCCGTGCTGGGCGATTCGGTGACCACCGATCACATTTCCCCTGCTGGCGCGATCCCAGTGGATAGTCCCGCGGGCCGTTACCTGATCGAGCGAGGGGTCCCGGAGGCGGATTTCAACTCCTATGGCTCCCGGCGAGGCAATGACCGGGTGATGACGCGCGGCACCTTCGGCAACCCCCGCCTGAAGAACCTCCTGATTCACGGCAGCGAAGGCGGCGTGACGCTCTGCTTTCCCCCTTGCTCAGCGGGAAGTGGAGGGAGGGGCGAGCGCGAGGAAATCCTCCCCATCTTTGAGGCTGCCGAAAGATACAGGGCTAAAGGCATTCCGCTGATCGTCATTGCGGGCAAGGAATATGGATCCGGCTCCTCACGGGACTGGGCGGCCAAGGGGGTCATGCTATTGGGAGTGAAAGCGATCCTGGCCGAATCCTTCGAGCGCATCCATCGGAGCAACCTGGTGGGGATGGGCGTTCTACCCCTCCAGTTTCAAGTGGGACAGAATGCCCAATCCCTCGGCCTGACCGGCCACGAGCTCTTTGACATCGTAGTGGATGATCACATCCAGCCGCGCCATGAAGTAGCCATTCACGCCAGGAAGCCCGATGGCCAAATGGTGGGCTTTTCCGCTATTGCCCGGCTCGACACGCCGGTGGAGGTACAGTATTACCGAAATGGGGGGCTCCTCCGGACCGTCTTGAGGAAGCTGATTAGGAGCGAGGAGCCATGTTTGAGAAGGTGATCGTGCCCAGCGAGGGCCATAAGATCGAAGTGAAGGAGGGCAAGTTGATGGTGCCGGATCATCCCATCCTCGGTGTAATCTGGGGGGATGGCATCGGACCGGACATCATGCGCGCCTCGCTGTGCATCTGGGATGCCGCGGTGGAGAAGGCCTATGGTGGCCGGCGCAAGATCTCCTGGATGCGCCTCTATGCGGGTGAAGAGGCGATGGCCCTCTATGGCGAGCCGCTTCCTCAGGATACCCTGAGGGCCATCTCCGAGTTCATGGTCGCCATCAAGGGACCGCTCACCACGCCGGTGGGCGGCGGGATTCGCAGCCTGAATGTGGCATTACGCCAGAAGCTGGATCTCTACGCCTGCGTCCGGCCGGTCCGATGGTATCCTGGGGTGCCCAGCCCTCTGCGCGAGCCGCACAAGGTGGATGTGGTGATCTTTCGGGAGAATACCGAGGATGTCTATGCCGGAATCGAATGGCAGAGTGGCAGCGAGGAGGCCCGGAGAGTAGCCCGCTGGCTCAATGAGGCGATGGGAACGACCATCAGCGAGGAGGCGGGGATCGGCATCAAGCCGGTTACGGAGTACGGTACCAAGCGGCTGGTGCGCAAGGCGATCCAGTTCGCCTTGGAGAGAGGACGAAAGAGCGTAACCTTAGTGCACAAAGGCAACATCCAGAAGTTCACCGAAGGCGCCTTCATGCAGTGGGGCTATGAGCTGGCCAGGGAGGAATTCGGCGACCTCACGGTGACCGAAGAGAAGGCAGGGACCCCGGATGCCAGGGGGAAGATCATCATCAAGGATCGCATTGCCGACATCATGTTCCAGCAGATGCTGCTGCGGCCCGAGGAATACGATGTGATCGCCACCCTCAATCTGAACGGGGATTATCTCTCCGATGCGGTCGCCGCCGAAGTGGGTGGGGTGGGGATCGCCCCGGGCGCCAACATCGGGGATTTCGCGGCGCTCTTTGAGGCCACCCACGGCACCGCACCCAAATATGCGAATCAAGATAGGGTCAATCCGGGCAGCCTCCTCCTCTCCGGGGTGATGATGCTGGACTATATTGGCTGGAAGGAGGCCGCATCTGCCATCGTGGATGCCTACATCAAGACTGTCGGCCAGAAGATCGTCACTTATGACTTCGCCCGGCAGATGGAGGGCGCCCGCGAGGTCAAGACCAGCGAATTCGCCACCGCCCTCATCGCAAACCTGTAAGCGATCGCAATGGATAATCGCAAAATTGATGCGAGCCACCGATTGGCCGATAGGGGATCAGTCGCTTGGAAGGACTTGTAGGGAAGGGAGACTTCCGACAAAGAAATATTGACAAGGAATCATTGAAGAGTAGAATGCTGGTGTAAAATGGTGTAGCGGAGTGAGTAGATCGAAGTTGAGAGGTTAGAACCCACATCTCCGTCGAACAAAAACTGGCCTCCCCAATGGGCCGGGATGGAAAGATGGTACATAAAGGCACCACACAGGCTTTCGTTGGCGAAAAGAAGGTGCCTTTTTGTGTTTGTGAAGGTCGGAGGATCTCCCATGACCCCTGAGGGCATCAGCCGCAGACTCATCGCCATCGTCTCTGCGGATGTGAAGGACTATACCCGTCTGATGAGCCAGGACGATGTGGGGACCATCCGCACCCTGACGGCTTACAAGGAGGCGATGGAAACGTTGATTCAACGCTACCGGGGCCAGGTGGTGGATGCCACTGGGGACAACATCCTGGCCCGGTTCGACAGCGTGCTGGATGCGGTGAATGCTGCCGCCGAGATGCAGCGGGACCTGGCAGAGCGCAATGCCGAGTTGCCCTACCACCGGAAGATGGAATTCCGGATGGGCATCAGCCTGGGAGATGTGGTGGAGGAAGAAGGCCGGATCTACGGAGACGGCGTCAACATCGCCGCCCGCCTGCAGGCCCTGGCCGAGGGGGGAGGGATCTGCATCTCCGGGATGGTGCATGATGCCGTCAAAGGCAAGCTGGGCTTCGAATACGAGGATCTGGGCAAGCAGAGCCTCAAGAACGTCGCGGAGCCCATCCGGGTATACAGGCTTCTTTCCCATCTGGGTGCAGGCGCCCACCGGGTGAAGGAAGCCAAAAATGCCCTCCGCAGGAAATGGGTCCAGATCTCCCTGGCCGCAGGGGCTGTCCTAATCATTGCCGCTGCGCTCCTCTGGCGCTTGGTCCTGATTCCCGCTCGCGCCCCTCAGGTCGCCTCCGTCCAGCAGATGGCCCATCCCCTGCCCGACCGGCCCTCTATCGCCGTCCTGCCCTTCGAAAACCTCAGCAAGGACAAATCGCAGGATTACATCGTGGATGGCATGACGGAGGATATCATCTCCGGCCTGGCGCGATTCAAGCAGCTCTTCGTCATCGCCCGCAACTCCACCCAGATCTACAAGGGGAAGGCGGTGAAGGTGCAGCAGGTGGCTCAGGAGCTCGGGGTGCGCTACGTGCTGGAGGGGAGCGTAGAACTCTCGAAGGATCGTATCCGGGTCACGGCGCAGTTGATCGATGCCATCGCCGGTACCCATTTGTGGGTTGAGCGGTATGACCGCGCCCTGACTGATGTCTTCCAGGTGCGGGACGAGGTGACCCGGAAGATCGTGGGCTCCCTGGCAGGCAAGCTGGGAAAGGCGGAATTGGCAAGGGTTTCATTGAAGCATCCAGATAGTCTGGATGCGTACGGCCTTTATTTGCGGGGCCTGGAGCTATTCTGGCATTACACCCCTAGCGATAACGCCAAAGCCCGTGAGCTGTTTGAGAAGGCGGTGGACCTGGATCGGAACTACGCGCCTGCTTATGAAATGTTGGCATGGACATATCTCCATGATGTCAAGCTGTACCGCCAGGCAAAGCCCCAGGAGTCCTATCAAAAAGCCCTGGAGCTTGCCTGCAAGGCGGTGGCCCTGGATCCGGGGTCAAGCGAGACCCACGCCGTGCTGGGCAATATTCTGCTTTACGGCAAAAAGCACCAGCAAGCACTGGCTCAATATGAAGAAGGCCTGAAGGCGAATCCGAATGACGCAGACCTCCTTGTCTATTCGGCCGAAGTCTATATGTGGATGGGCCAGCCGGAACAGGGCATTCCGCTAATCAAACAGGCGATGCGCCTGAATCCCTATCATCCCCATTGGTACTGGTGGATTTTGGGCTTGGTCAAGTACTTTGCACGCGATTATGAAGGGGCGGTTGAGGCGCTCCGGCAGATGTCGCCTATGGGGGCATCTCCCAGGCGGACTCTGGCTGCCTCCCTCGCTCAACTGGGGCGGATGGAGGAAGCGCGGGCCGAGGCAGAGAAGGCCATGAAGGAAGACCCCTCCTACTCGGTCCTTAATGTGCTGGGTCGTGCACCGTTTCTCCATGAAAAGGATCGCCAGCACGCGGTGGAAGGATACATCAAGGCCGGCCTTCCGCGGTGATAACCCCCGTTCTATGAGGGGACAGGAATGAATCAGCAACCTGAACGAAAAGGTGCAAAGAACTCTTTGCCAATGCAGCAAAGACAACAAGTGTGGTAAAATAAAAGCGAGTGACCGGTCCAATTGGGCAAGACCCTCCCAGCCTTTGAAAAAGTGAGATAGAGAGATCCTTATGGCGGAAGTGAAGTCGAAGAACGACGTTTCCATTTGATTGACGCAGAATCGCTCGAATCGAGAGGAGGGCCAAGGTATGGCCTCAATAGATGTACAAGAAATCTTAAATATCGCGCCGCAGTTGTTGAGCATACCTTACAAACGCATCTGGTACAGCTATGATGAAGAGGCAGATGTCCTTTACCTAAATTTCAAGAAGCCAAGTCATGCGGATGATAGTGAGCTTACTGATGACGACATTATCATCCGGTCTGAAAAGGGCGAAGTAGTTGGGATTACGATCCTTCATGCAAGCAAGAGAAGAAAGGCAGAGCCGGCAAATTAGGTTGGCTCATGAGGGGCCAGCGGCCTTCCTTTTCGCAAGTCGTTCAAAAGCCACGGGCCACCGGTCCGCGACACCCATGGCCATAATTCTGCACCACGCTAACGTCCAGACCAGCTTCGCAGAGGCAGCCCCATGACCCCTGAGGGCATCACCCGTAAACTTGTCGCCATCCTCAGCGCTGACGTGAAGGACTATACCCGCCTCATGAGCCAGGACGATGTGGGGACCATCCGCACCCTGGCCGCCTACAAGGAGGCCATGGAGACGTTGATCCGTCGTCACCGGGGCCAGGTGGTGGATGCCATCGGGGATAGCCTCCTGGCACGATTCGACAGCGTCCTGGATGCGGTGAATTGTGCGGCGGAGATGCAGCGGGACTTGGCCGAGCGCAATGCCGAGCTGCCCGATGACCGAAAGATGGAGTTCCGCATGGGGGTCAGCTTAGGGGACGTGGTGGAGGAGGAGGGCCGGATCTACGGAGACGGCGTCAACATCGCTGCCCGCCTCCAGGCCCTGGCGGAAGGCGGAGGCATCTGCGTCTCGAGCATGGTGCATGATGCTGTCGAGGGCAAGCTGGAATTCGAATACGAGAACCTGGGGGAGCAACCCCTCAAGAACATCGCGAAGCCAATCCGGGTCTATCGGGTTCTCTCCCACCCCGGTGCAGCCGCCCACCGGGTCAAGGAGGCCAAGAGGGCACTCCGGAGGAAATGGATACCGGTCGCCGCAGGGGCCGTACTTGTGATTGCGGGTGGCCTGCTCTGGCGCTTTGTGGTTATTCCCGCTCGCGCCCCTCAGATCGCCTCCGTCCAGAAGATGGCCCATCCTCTGCCTGATCGACCCTCCATCGCCGTCCTTCCCTTCGAGAACCTGAGTGCGGATAAGTCCCAGGATTTCATCGCGGATGGCATGACGGAGGATATCATTTCTGCACTGGCGCGCTTCAAACAGTTTTTCGTCATCGCCCGCAACTCCACCCTCACCTACAAGGGTAAAGCGGTGAAGGTGCAGCAGGTGGCGGAGGAGTTGGGGGTGCGCTATGTGCTGGAGGGCAGCGTGCAGATTTCCAAAGATCGCATCCGGGTCACGGCCCAGCTCATTGATGCCATCGCGGGCACCCATCTCTGGGTGGAGCGGTACGATCGCCCCCTGACCGATGTCTTTCAGGTGCAGGACGAGGTGACCCGGAAGCTCGTGGGCTCCCTGGCAGGCAAGCTAAGCCAGGCGGAAATGGCAAGGGCGGCGCTCAAGCATCCCGATAGCCTGGATGCCTACGGCCTTGTCTCGCGTGCCGAAGAACTGGTAAGCCATTTAACTCCTTCTGATATTGCGAAGGCCCGAGAGTTGGCGGAGAGGGCGGTGGCCCTCGATCCGAAATACGCGGGGGCTTACGCGGAGTTGGCGTGGTTGCACTGGACCGAGTGGATTTGGGGGCACATTCCCGGAAAGCCCGAAGAAACCTATCAAAAGGCCCTCGGCCTCGCCTACAAGGCGGTAGCCTTGGATCCGATGGACTCCGATGCGCATGGCACGCTGGGCATAATCCTACTTTTCGGTCATAAACATGATCAGGCGGTGAACCAATTTGAAGAGGGCCTGAAGGCAAATCCAAACAGCGCAGACCTGCTTGCCATGTCAGCAGAGGTCTACTCGTATGCTGGCAATCCGGAAGAGGCCATCAAGCGGATCAAACAGGCGATGCGCCTGAATCCTTCTTATCCCCACTGGTACTTGTTTTTCTTGGGTCTTGCCCAATACATAGCGCACAATTATGAGGGGGCGGTCAAGACCTTGAGGCAGATGTCGCCGATCGGGGAAGCGAGACGGATCCTGGCCGCTTCCCTGGCCCAGCTGGGGCGGATGGAGGAAGCGCGTGCGGAGGCAGAGAAGTTCATGAAGGACAACCCCTCCTTCTCCGCGTCGGATTGGGGCAGCAAAGCGCCGTTCTTGCACGAAAGAGACAGACAGCACTTCGTGGAAGGCTACGTCAAGGCCGGCCTTCCGCGATGAGATTGTGCAGCGAGGGCACTGCCCCGATGGAGCTTTCGGGATAGGAAGCAAATCAGGGATTACCGGCGCTTCCACGGAGCACACTCTGGCTGTCCGGCTGGCTCCTGAGCGACCTTGTGCGGCTATGAGCGAGGAGAGCTCGGAGAGGTCAGGCCGATCTGTCTGAGCCCTCCGATGGGCCTTTGATGAGGAGGGCGAGCTCTCGGCCTGCTGAGCTCGTATGAGCGAATGCACGCAAAAGCGATGTGGGGCAGTCGGACTGTGCTGAATCGTGCAACCAGCCAAACGGAGGATCTCCCATGAGCTCCGAAGGTATCACCCGCCATCTCATCGCCATCCTGTCTGCGGATGTGAAGGACTACACCCGCCTGATGAGCCAGGACGACGTGGGGACCATCCGCACCCTGGCTGCCTACAAGGAGGCGATGGAGGAGTTGATCCGTCGCTATCGCGGCCAGGTAGTGGATGCCACCGGCGATAACCTCCTGGCCCGGTTCGACAGCGTCCTGGATGCGGTGAACTGCGCCGCGGAGATGCAGCGCGAATTGGCTGAGCGGAATGCGGAGCTGGCCTATGACCGGCGGATGGAGTTTCGCATGGGGGTCAGCCTGGGAGATATCGTGGAGGAGGAAGGCCGGATCTACGGAGACGGGGTGAACATCGCCGCTCGCCTCCAGGCCCTGGCCGAAGGAGGAGGGATCTGCATCTCCGGCACAGCCTATGACCACGTCAAGGGCAAGCTCGGCTTCGAATACGAGGATCTGGGGGAGCAGGCCCTCAAGAACATCGCGGAGCCTGTCCGGATCTACCGCGTGCTCTCCTTCCCCGGTGCGGCAGCCCACCGGGTGAGGGAAGCTAAGAGGGCCCTCCGTAGGAAATGGGGTTGGGTCGCCCTCGCTGCAGCGGCTATACTCATTGTTGCCGCTGGACTCCTCTGGCGCTTGGTCCTTCATCCGCCCCGCAGTCCCCAGGTCGCCTCCGTCCAGAGGATGGCCCATTCCCTGCCCGATAAGCCATCGATTGCTGTGCTTCCCTTTGTAAACCTAAGCGCGGACAAGTCCCAGGACTTCATGGTGGACGGCATGACAGAGGACCTCATCGCTGCGCTGGCGCGGTTCAAGGAGCTCTTCGTCATCGCCCGAAACTCCACCTTCACCTACAAGGGCAAAGCGGTAAAGATCCATCAGGTGGCGGAGGAGTTAGGGGTGCGCTATGTGCTGGAGGGCAGCATGGAGATCTCCAAGGATCGCATCCAGGTCACAGCCCAGCTGATCGACGCCATCACCGGTACTCATCTCTGGGTGGAGCGGTACGATCGCCCCCTGACCGATATCTTCCAGGTGCGGGACGAGGTGACCCGGAGGCTCGTAGGATCCCTGGTAGGCAAGCTGAGGCAGGAGGAAAGGACAAGGGCATTGCTGAAACATCCGGATAGCCTGGATGCCTATGGTCTTAATTGTCGGGGCCTTGTGCTGTTTTGGCATTACACCCCTACCGATAATGCCAAGGCCCGAGAGCTCTATGAGAAGGCGATTGCCCTCGATCCGAACTACGCGAAGGCTTACGTACGATTGGCGTGGACACACTTTTTTGACTGGATGAATGGATGGCTCCCAGGAAAGCCCAAGGACTCCTATCGAAAGGCCCTGGATCTGGCATACAAGGCGGTGGCCCTTGATCCGAGCGACGGCAATTTGCATGGTGCGCTTGGCTATATGCTGCTTTATGGAAGGAAATTCAATGAGGCATCGGCTCATTTCGAGGAGGGCTTGAAGGCCAATCCAAGTGACGCGGACGTTCTTGCCTATTCGTCAGAACTATACAAGATGATTGGTCGGCCGGAAGAGGCCGTCAAACTAGGCAAGGAGGCAATGCGCCTGAATCCCTATTCTCCCGGGTTTTATTTTTGGCTTGTGGGTGAGGCCCAATATCAAACGCACGATTATGAAGGGGCAATTGAGACATTCAAGAAGATGGAACCGATGGGCGAAGCCAGATCGATTCTGGCCGCTTCCCTTGCTCAATTGGGGCGGATGGAGGAAGCGCGTGCGGAGGCAGAGAAGTTCCTGAAGGAAAATCCCAACTTCTCTGCCTCTTACTACGGCAGCACCCAGCCCTATCTCCACGATAAGGACCGGCAGCACATTGTGGAGGGCCTTATCAAGGCCGGCCTTCCGCGATGAGATTGTGCAGCGAGGGCACTGCCCCGATGGAGTTTTCGGGATAGGAAGCAAATCAGGGACTACCGGCGCTTCCACGGAGCACACTCTGGCGGTCCGGCTGGCTCCCGAGCGACCTTGTGCGGCTATGAGCGAGGAGAGCTCGGAGAGGTCAGGCCGAGCTGCCTGAGCCCTCCGATGGGCCTTTGATGAGGAGGGCGAGCTCTCGGCCTGCCGAGCTCGTATGAGCGAATGCACGCAAAAGCGATGTGGGGCAGCCGGACTGCCGGGGAAAAAAGTCCCCCGAGCTCGCCTGGGGGTGTCTACGCAAGAAAGGCCGTCCGAGGAACATTCGGACGGCCTGATTGATTGGTCAGGCTCTTCAGCAATCAGGGGAGGCGAAGGTGTCAGGCATACCTTACTAAGTGTTTGCCGTGAGGTCTGCTTCAGCAGGATGTGAAAAAGGCAACGCGCGGTGAATGTGCATTCTCCTATTGACATCCGGATGAAAACGGGTAGAATGTAATTACCACAGGGGTAATTATGGACAAGTATACCGAATTGTATGCCTGGATCTGGAAGGTCTTTGGAGAGGAGGATTTCTCCATAGATCAGTTTCGCTCCACCTTTGCTACATCCCAGGGACCGAAAGTGGCTCACGACTTGGTCAAGAGAGGCTATTTGAGTAAAGTCGGTCGGGGCATTTACCGGACGGTTGAACCCAGGGAATTTGTCGAGAAGGTGGCTGAAAGCGAGGTGGAGTTTGCTTTATTGGAAAAAGCGGGGAAGGCGTATGCTTTTTGCGATAGTACCGCTGTATCCATTTGGACAGATGGTTACTACTGGACAGGATTCACCAAGGGATTCAAGCCCATCCATGTGGGAGTACGAAAAAAGGACCTGGCTTTCTGGGAGAGCTTCTTCAAGAGGTTGGGAGTGAAATGCACTTTGGAAGGGAAGAGCAGGACCTTGTATGGCCAGGTGCATGTATTGCATCCGAGGAGAACCTTGGCCTTCGCGGAAAAAGACGGTTTGAAGGTTGTGCCCCGGGAGGAAGTTGTGAGTTTTTGTTTGAAGCATGAATTGATTTATGCGCCGGCCTTGGAGTATCTGGACGAGAAATATGGCGTTGGTTACCGAAGGAGAGAGCAGGCACGGGTATGAAGATTCAGGAGCGGGAAAGGATCTGCCTGGACTTGCTCCGGAAGCTCCCGCAGAGATTTGTGCTGATTGGAGGGTGCGCCACAAGTTCTTTCGATCTTCCGAGATTCTCAGTGGACCTGGATTTGGTTATCAAAGGAAAGGATGATACGGAGTTCTCCGAGATTCTCCGGAGGGAAGGATTCAAGCTGGTCAAGGAATTGGGCGGGCTGTCCAGTTTCTACAAAGGAAAGATGATGAGATTCGAGAAGAAAGTGGACACCCTCCCTGTAAGCGTGGACCTTTTTGTGGACATGGTTCAGGCGAGGCAGACAGGGGCGGCATATTCCTTTGATTATCTCTGGAAATATTCCGAAGTGATGAGGGTTGTCGGCTCAGGGGTAAAGGATTACGCTGAGGCCAGGGTCGCCAATAGGGAAATGCTCATAGCACTGAAGATCAATTCCATGAGGATGGCAGATCAGCGGGACATCATAGCCCTTTGCAATGGGCCGATCAATGCGGCAGAGGTCGTAAGTCACCTGAAGAGAGCCCCTAAGGAGAAGATCCTCAAGCATATCGACATCCTGGCGGCCACTCTGGAAAACCCAGAAAGCAAGGATGCAATCAAGGGGGTCTTCGGGATCCCTGACCGGGTTTATCAAAGGATGATGGATAAGGCGAAGAGGGAAATCCTTTCCATCCGAAAGGGCCTCACCAAGGAAGAATAGATCGAACTTCTAATAGCCGCTTTGAACCGGCGGCTTTAGCAGGGGGTGAAGGCTTTTTCGCGCCGAAGGCACTTCGGCCCGGCTGCTGGGGAGAAAAGTGCCTTGGGCTTGCCTGCGTGTGTCTACGCAAGAAAGGCCGTCCGAGTAGTTCCCGGACGGCCTGATCTGTTTGTGGCCCTCTTCTGGTCAGGGCTTCAGTAGCTCGTTGAGGCCGGTCAGCTCCGACTTCTCCTTGACCACCGAGGTTTCCACCAACTCCTGGAGCAGGATCTCTAAGGTGGAGAAGGCCTTGGCCGAGAAGAGGTGGCCTCCGGTCACCCGGCCCTGGGAGTCGGAAAGCAGGCAGTGGAGGTGCAGAAAGGCCTGGTCCTGGAGGGGAAAGAGGTTGCCCTCCAGGGAGAGCACCTCAAAGGGTCCGTGGAGTTTGAATTCAACGGTCTTTTCCAGAAGGATGGGCAGGGAGATATCGTCCTGGAGGTTGCGGAAGACGACCTCCTCGAAGCTGCCGATGGCGGAGAGGATGGCGGCCCGCTGAATCCCCCCCTGGGCCACAATCTCTCTCAGTTTGGCAAAGACCTCCTCTTTTGGCATGATCCTGGTCAGGATGAGCCTCCCCGGCTTCACCGTTTCCAGAAAGGGGTGGTGGGGAGCCATCAGGCCCGCTCCACCCGGATGCGCAGGGATTTCACCCCATCGAAGACCTTGGGATCGCCAATCAATTTGCCGAAGACATTGACCGGGCTGGCGGGACGAATCTCATTGCCATGGCTGGCCGGGGTAGGACCCCAGAAGATGCACATGGCGGATCCCGGCGGCCAGTAGGCGATATCCCCTGCCTCCACCACCGACTTGGCATTCTCAGCTTTGGCCTTGACCGGGATGGAGAAGTAGATCTCATCTCCCCAGGTGCTGCCCTGAGACTCGAAGGGGAGGGCCTCCCAGACCGCCTTGGCCGTCTCCGAATCGTTCAGCTCGGCATACGCTTCGACTCCGCCGATATTGATCTTGATCTCTCTTTTCTGCAATGGCAGGCTCCTTTCTCTCTGCCCTTCCGGGGCAGCTTTTCCGATCAGGATGATCTGGATGTCGTTCACATTAGTATTGGTGGGTCCGGTCTTGATGAGATCGCCCAGCCGCTCGAAGAAATGGTAGGAGTCATTCTCCTGGAGGTAATCGAGGGCCTTCATTCCCAGCGCCCTCGCCCGGCCCACCGTCTCCCCGTCCGCCAGTGCCCCTGCCGCATCGGTGGGGCCATCGCTGCCGTCCGTTCCCAGGCTGAGAAAGAGCAGATCGGGAATCCCCTCCAGGCGCAGGGAGGCAGACAGGGCCATCTCCTGATTTCTTCCCCCCATCCCTTTCCCCTGAAGGGTCACCGTGCTCTCCCCTCCCAGGATGAGGCAGGCCGGCTCGGCCAGGGGGTGCCCTGTCTTCCTTACCTCTTTGGCGAGGCCTACCAGAGCCTTGGCGACTTCGCGGGCCTCTCCCTCGATGAAGGAGGAAAGGATCAGGGCGCGATACCCCAGATCCTTTGCCACCTGTTCCGCGGCCTGAAGGGCCAGGATATTGCTGCCGATCACCAGGTTGTGTACCCTGGCGAAGATGGGATCCCCTTCCTTGGGGGTCTCGGGAATGGCTCCCGCCCTTCCGGATTCGATATGAGCCAGGATGCTCTTGGGGACTTTTCCTAAGATGCCAAACTTCTTGAAGATGGTATAGACCTCCTCGAAGGTGCTGGTATCAGGAACGGTCATGCCGGAGGCGATGACATCCAAAGGATCCCCTACCACATCGGAAAGGATCAGAGAGAGTAAGGTAGCGGGGGATGCCCAGCGAGCCAATTGCCCTCCCTTGGCTCTCGAGATGTGCTTTCGTACGGCATTCATCTCGTTGATGGTGGCGCCGCAGGCTAACAGCAGCTTGGTCACCTTCTGCTTCTCCTGGAGGCTGATCCCCTCCACCGGCAACGGCATGAGGGCGGAGCCCCCTCCGGAAATCAGACAGATGACCAGGTCCCGTTCCTTCGCCCCCGAAACCATCTCCACCTGAAGACGAGCGCCCTCCATCCCCTTCTCATCGGGAACGGGATGTCCAGCCTCCATCAGCTTGATTTTCTTCACTGCATCGGTATGCGCATATTTGACATTCACGATGCCCGAGGTGATGCGGTCTCCCAGGATCTCCTCCACCGCTACGGCCATGGGGGCACTCGCCTTGCCCGCCCCCACCACAAAGATCCGGTCAAATGCCCGAAGGTCCAGGTTCTCCTTCCCAAAATGGAGGAATTCCCCCTCCCGCCGCAGGTGGCGGTGGATCGCCTCTTTAGGATTCACTGCGGCCAGAGCGGCTTGGTACATCCTCTTGGCATGCTCTCGCATCTCTTGATTAGAGTCCATCGGCCTCGCTCCCTATAGACCCGTGCCCAACAGTTTGAAACCGATCAGGTTCTCCACATTCTTAACCCCTTCGATCCCGCGTACGATCTCCTCGGACAGGGCCCGCTCATATTCCGTCTCCACCAATCCTCCCAGGGTCACCTTTCCCCTCTCCACCCGCACGTCCAACCAGGCGGTCGCAACCCGTCCATCCATCACCAAGAAGGCCTTGACTCGACTTCCCAGGGCCAGGTCCTCCATCGCCTCCAAAGAGGCGGGCTGGGGCCGAAAGGAGGGGGAATTCGCCAGGGAGGCCAACAGGTCGATCGCCTCCTGGAAAGAGAGATGTTCCGTGTTGAGCATGACATCATAGCGATCCGGATTCATCCAATCCTCGTCGAAGACATAATGGATGTAGCTGGATCGTTCCCGGTCGCTCCTGGCGACGGCATCCTTGGCCCTCTCCTCGGTGATCCCCTCCCGCTCCGCAATGCGCCCCACGCGGATTTTGAAGGGGGCATACAACTTCACCCGTAAGGCATGGCGAATTCCCTGCAAGATCATGTTCGCCCCTCTGCCCACGATGGCCACCTTGTCCCCGCGGGCGAAGTCGGTAATGATCGCCTCCACCAGGGTGAGATAGTTCCGACGATCGGCCTCCGATCTCTCCCAGAAGCCGACATGCCGCTCATCCATCTTGATCAGGGATTTCTTGAGCCATCCATAGCTTTCTGCTGCGGCGAAGATCGCCTCTTTGTCCACATAATTGTAGCCGAGCCTCTCCGCTAAAGGCTTGGCGATTTCCGTGCGACCGGATCCTAACAGGGTGGATATGGCAATGATAGCCATCGGAATCCCCTCCTTGCCGAGTCAGGGGCAGGTAGCTGCATCCAGGATCTGGGCCAGATGCATCACCTTCCCTTTGAGGCCCCTCCTTCTCAAACCATAGGAGAGTTGCATCATGCAAGAGGGGCAAGAGGTGCCCAGAACCTCCGCCCCCGTCTTCTCCAGATTGTTCAGTTTGCGCTCTAATACGGCCATGGACTGGTCATAGTGGACAATATTATAGGTCCCCGCGGCACCACAGCACCAGTCGGCCTCTGGCATCTCCCGGAAATCCAATTCCGGAATCGATTTCAACAGCTTGCGGGGCAGGGAGGCCATGGCTTGATAGCGGCTGAGATGGCAAGGATCATGAAAGGTGACCTGATGGGGAAAGGGAACCAGAGGCTGGGGAAGGCCTTCCGCATGGAAGAATTCGCTGAAGTCCTTCACCCTCTCGGAGAAGGAGCGGGCCTCGCCCTGGAGGGCGGGGTCTCCCTCGAGAAGTTTCGGATATTCCTTGAGGAAGGAGGCGCAGCTGGAACAATCGGTCAGGATGGCCTTCACCTCGGCCCCGCGATAGGCAGCCAGATTCCGCCGGGCCAAATCGGATGCGGCCTCCAAATCTCCATAGCTATGAGGGGGAAGGCCGCAGCAAAAATTGTCGAAGAATTCCACTCCATAGCCTGCGCGCTGGAGGAGCCGAAGGGTGGACCATCCCACCTGAGGCAGCACCAGATCAAAGCCGCAGCTGAAGAAATAAGCGACCTTGCCACGGGGACCGTTCGAGGAGATGGGCTTTTCTCCCAATTCCTCCCTCAGGGATCGCAGGGGCAAAGTCTGGACCAGCCCCTCTGCCCGCGCGATCCGCTTGCCAAACCAGCCGAAGATCTCCAGGGCGCGGGCCAGGTGGCTCAGGCGAGTCAGCTTTCCCAGGGCCGCCAGCTTGATCAGCTTCCGCATCCGGGAGGGATAGGGCAATAGCTGATGAAAGAGGAGCCGCTCCAGGCGAGGTTGCCCGAAGCGCCTCATATAGGCCGCCCGGGCGATGACCATGACCTCATGGGTCTTCACCGCGGGGAAGCAGTTGGCCACACAGGCCCGGCAGAGGAGGCATTCGAAGAGGGGGGCCTTGAACTCGGGAGTGAAATCAAGCCGCCCCTCGATCACGGATCGGACATGGGCGTGGTGGCCCCGCGCCACCGACCCCTCCTTGCCGGTCACCCGATAGATGGGGCAGGTGGGCTGACAGAAGCCGCAGCGATTGCAGCGGGCGACTTCATCGTAGATGGGGTGAAATTCGGCAACGGTTCCCATTTGGACCATCAAGGGGATTCCTCTCTAATAGCTGCTTTGGGTTCCTCGGCCGGCCACCTCCTTCGCTCCCGCGTGCACTCGCTCGAGCGAGCTCGGCAGGCCGAGAACTCGCCCTCCTCAAAAGTGGATCGGAGGGCTCAGACAGCTCGGCCTTCACATCGCCGAACTCTCCTCGCTCATAGGCGCCCAAGGTCGCTCAGGAGCCAGCCGGACCGTCCGGAAAAACTGCCCCAGCCTTGCCCGGCCGTATCTACAGCCGAGCCCAGGCCTCGAGCAGGGTCCGCTTGGCCCCGGAAATGATGGCCTCGGAACTCTCGCCCGCCATGGGCTTCACCTCGAAGGCCACCACTGGCCTCTTCCCCTCATCGAGATATCCCACTTCGAAGAGGGCCTTGAGGAAGGAGGTCACCTCCGGCACATCCACCTCTCCTCCCGGGCAGCCAAAGGCTGGGTGTAGGTCCCCATAGGCAGGGTTGGACTTGTCCTTCATGACGCAGTTGCCGATATGGACATGGAGCAGATAATCCTTCAGGATCCCCAGGGCGTGCTGGGGGGTTTCCTTTTGCAGGGGCAGATGGGAGAGATCCACCATCAGGCCGAACTTGGGAAAGTCTGCCCTCACTTCCTTCGCCACCCGCAGGGCATCGGAGGAGGGACCGATGAGACAACATTTGTCAATCTCTGCGTCGAAGGTCTCCAGGATCACCGCTGGGTCCCCGTGCGCTTTGGCGTATTCGCAGATCTCTTTCAGGGATTTGATCAGTTGGGAAATGCCTCGTTCTCGGTTGGCCGGACCCGGGTCGGGACCGGAGAGCATGGCCACGGCCTGGGCCCCCACCGAGGCCGCCTCATCCACGCAGGATCTGATCCGGTCCACGGCCGCCTTGCGCTTCTCCTCCTCCAGGCTGTTCAGATCCAGCTTGGCGGAGAGCAGGGCTGGCTGCCCGCCGAAGCCGACGGTCATGCGGGAATCCTTGAGTAATTTTGCTACCTTCTCCCGCTGCGCCCCATCCTTGATGGAGGTGATTTCGATGGCGGAGAAGAAATTATCCTCGGCAATCCTCTTTACGGTCTCTAAGATGGGGCCTTCCCCCTTCATCGTCTCCGGAAAGGCCATGAAATGGACGATTCCGACCTTCATATAGGACTGGAAGAAGTCTTTCATGATCTACCTCCTCATTCAGAAGGATCTCTCATCGAAATGGAATTCAGACCGTCTCCTTCACGCCGGTCAGGGTCCCATCCAGGGACATGGGGCAGACCGCACCCCGGTCCACAATCACATCGAGCAGAGAGGGCCTCCCCGAGGCAAAGGCACGGGCTAAGGCAGGCTTGATCTGATTGGGCTTCTCCACTCGCTCCGCCCAGAGGCCCATCCCCTCTGCCACTTTCACGAAGTCCACCCCCCGGTCATGGTTGGACTGTTGATAGCCGATGAAAGTGGAGATGTGGCGTTCGCCATAGAAGAGATTTTGCTGTTGCCGAATCAGGCCGAGCAGCGAGTTATTGAGCACGAAGACCACAATCGGGATATTGAACATGGCGGCAGTGGCGAGATCCTGCAAGGACATGCAGAGGCTGCCATCTCCCACGAAATTGACGCATTGCCTCTCCGGCCTCGCTAACTTGGCCGCAATGGCTGCCCCTAACCCCCATCCCATAGGTCCTGCTCCTCCGGTCACCAGGTAGGTGCGGGGCTCATAGGCGTCGAAGAGTTGAGCGGACCAGATCTGGCTGATTCCGATGTCGTGGGTCACGACGGCATTGCGATCCAAGAACTCCCGCAATTCCTTGATGGCCCGTTGCGGTTTGATGGGCACCTGATCGAAGTCGGTGCGCCGGGCGAGCCTCACTCGATCGAGAGCCAACTGGTGGATGCGCTCATCCTTGGCAGAGACCCTTTCTCCCTTCTCCTTGGACAGGAATTCGATCAGCTTGATCAGGAAGTACTTCACATCGGAGACGATGCCCAGATCGGTGGGGATGGCCTTTCCGATCTCGGTGGAATCGATGTTGACATGGATCACCTTGGCATCGCGGAGGAAGCTGCTCACCTTCCCTGTGTGCCGGTCCCCGAACCGTCCCCCCAGGTTGAGGATCAGATCGGATTCCAGCAGGGTCTTGTTGCCCAAGGGGGAATTGCACATCGTCCCCACGCCCCCGGCATAGAGGGCGTGGTCCGCAGGGATGCTTCCCTTGCCCATCAGGGTGGAGGTGATCGGGATGGCCAGCATCTCGGCGAACTCCCGGAGCCAGGGGGAGGCATCGGCTAAGATGATCCCTCCGCCTGCAATGATCACTGGCCGTTTGGCTTCCCGGATCATCGCGGCCGCCTTCTCCACCTCCTGATCGGGGGCGAGAGGAAGGACTTCTTTTCCCTCCTCATCGGCAAGGAGGGTAGAGAAGTCCACCTCGACAGTCGCCTTCTGCAGATCGACGGGGAGATCGATGAGGACCGGCCCCATTTTGCCGGATGAAGCGATGTTAAATGCCCGATTGGCCAGAATGGGCATTTCCTCGGCCGTCTTGGGTAGGAATGCCCTCTTGGTGATGGGGGCCGCAATGGCGGTAATGGGCGCCTCCTGAAATGCGGAGGTATTAATGGCGGAGGAGATGACCTGGCCGGTCATGGCGATCATGGGAATGGAGTCAAACCAGGCCGCATAAAGGCCGGTGACGAAGTTCGTTCCCCCAGGACCGGAGGTGGCCAGACACACTCCCACCTTTCCGGTGACTCGATAATGGGCGTCCGTCGCGAAGGCGGCCGTTTGCTCATGTCTCACCACATAGGACTTGATCCGGTGGCTCTCGCGGATGGCATCGTAGACGGGGAGGATGGCCGCCCCCGGGACCCCAAATACCCTTTGCACTCCCCTCCATTCGAGGATTTTGGCGATGGCGGCCGCTGCCGACATCTTGACCTTCCCTCGCGGAATCGCATCCGTCTCGCCGACTCGATCCTCAATGAGCCCCTCTATGCTACTTTTCTCCATGCCTGCTTTTCTCCTTTCTGGGTCCGCTCTATTGATAGATCGTTGGATTCACAATATGGGGAGGAACCTTTCCCTCCAGGGCGGCGATCATGTTTTCTGCGGCCATGGTGGCCATGCGAGTCCGGGTCTCGACCGAGGCGCTGGCGATGTGTGGGGCCAAGACCGCGTTCTCCAGATCGATCAGCCCGGGATGGATCTTCGGCTCCTCTTCATAGACATCCAGGCCGGCACCGGCAATCTGTTTGGCCTTCAGGGCCTCCACCAAGGCCTCTTCGTCCACTACTGGCCCCCGGGAGGCATTGATGAGGTGGCTGGTCTTTTTCATCAGGGCGAGTTCCCGATACGAGATATAGTGAGTCGTTTCCGGGAGAAGGGGAACATGGAGGGTCACAAAATCCGATTCCCGGAGCAAGGTCTCCTTCTCCACGAACTGCACCCCGAGTTCTCGCTCCAGGCCCTCCTCGATCCTCTGCACATCGGTGTAGAGGATCTTCATCCCAAATCCTCTGGCTCGCCGGGCGACGGCCTTGCCGATCCGACCCATCCCGCAGATGCCCAGGGTCTTGCCATGGACATCATGCCCTAACAGGAGCATGATTCCCCAGCCCTGGAATTTTCCAGCCCGGGCATAACGATCTGCCTCCACCACGCGACGGGCCGTCGCCATCAGAAGGGCCCAGGTGAAATCGGCGGTGGTATCATCCAGGACTCCGGGCGTGTTGGTGACGGCGATCTTTCGACGCGTGGCCGCCTGGACATCGATATTATCGTATCCCACTGCCACATTGGAGACGACACGCACCGTGAGGGCGGAGCCCAGCACCTGGTCGTCCACCACATCGGTAAGTAAGCAGACCAGCCCCTCCTTGTCCTGGAGGCGGGAAATTATCTCTCCTTTGCTTAGGGGCTTATCCTGCTCGTTCAATTCCACTGCGACATGAGCGGAAAGCAGGTCAATGGCCGCCTGCGGGATCACCCGGGAGACAAATACCTTCGGCTTCGCCATACTCATCTCCTTGCGAAAAAATGGGATGAAAGGAGTAGATCTTCAGGTATCCTGGTTAATGAAAAACCCGCGAAGGCTCGCGGGAGGATGCTCAGGAATGGAAAAAGGAGAAGGGCTCCACCGGCTCCTCTCCGATCGGGTCACCGAGGATCGACATTACCGGAGGAGGGCAGCGAAACGGGACTCATCCCATCATGAGCAGCCCTGGCAGCTTCCTTTCGAACAGCCAGAACAGCTGGCACTGGAGGAAGCGGAACTGACGAAACGATCTCCGGCCTTGCAACCAAACACCGAAAACTTCTTTTTGACTTGGATCGAGCCACAGGAGGGGCACTCAACAGAGGCGCTGCTGCTCCTCACCAATTTCTCAAAATCTGACCCGCAGGCCTGGCAGTTGAACTCAAAGATCGGCAATCCTTCTCACCTCCTACCCAAATCGATCAGAACGGCTTCTGGGGGACCTTCTCCCAGTCCGCCAGAAACCTCTGAATTCCAATGTCCGTCAGGGGGTGTCTTGCAAGCTGTTCGATGACGGAAGGGGGGATGGTGGCTACATGGGCCCCGGCCAGCGCCGCCTCGATCACATGAAGAGGGTGGCGAATGCTGGCGACGATGACCTGGGTGGGGTAGCTATAGTTCTTGTAGATGGTCACGATCTCCCTCACCAAGTCCATCCCCACATGGCTAATGTCATCCAGGCGCCCCACGAAGGGGCTGACATAGGTGGCCCCCGCCTTAGCCGCCAGCAACGCCTGATTGGAGGAGAAGATGAGGGTGACATTGGTCTTGATCCCCTCGCTGCTCAGCGCCCTGGTGGCCTTCAGGCCTTCCTGGGTCATGGGGATCTTGACCACGATGTTCTTGTGAATTTTCGCCAGCTTCCTGGCCTCCCGCACCATCCCTTCCGCCTCCAGGCTGATCACCTCCGCGCTGATCGGTCCGTCGACAATTTCGCAGATCTCCTGCAGAACCTGCAAGAAATCGCGCCCTTCCTTGGCGATGAGGGTGGGATTGGTAGTCACGCCATCCAGAATCCCTAAGGCGGCTATCTCCCGAATGGCCTTCACATTGGCCGTATCAATGAAGAATTTCATGACAATCTTCTCCCGCTTGGCTAAAATCTAACACTTAGGGCCGCCGAGGCTGCATAGCGGCGTTCTCCTCCGTATCCGCCCGCAAGGTCCAATCCCACATAGGGGATGCGAATTCCGAGACCTGCAGTATAAAACCGGCCGACCTTGCCGTGATCGGCTATATTGTTAACTCCCCCACGCAGTGCGAGATGACGGCCGAAGAGCCACCATTCCAATCCAGCCGAGACCTCCCGGGATTCGTCGAAGTGGAATTTCTTTTCCGATCGGGTCTCGATAACCTCCCGACCTTGCTTGGTAATATCTGCATCTACAGATAGGGTGAGGGTCTTGAACGGCATGACCGCCACACCCGCCCGATACTGGCCCCTTAGCTTGGTCTTCGGCTGGCGCTTTTCCCAATCGATCCTGGGCTCGTTGATGTTGCGACCCAGCGCGCCCGCCTTGAGGTAATCCCCCAGGACGACCAAAACACCGGCATCCACTCCCCATGCCCAGCCATCCACTCGGTTGTCGTTGAAGCGCTTCTTGTAATCGATATCCCTGTATTCTCCTGTGTCCTGATCGAACAGGTAATAGCTGTCGATGTAACGATAGGCCTGGATGTATTTCAGGTTGGCACCCAAGGCGATGTTGGGAATCCCCAGGGTGCTGGCCAGGGTGAGGGCGATATTGTTGTTGAGCAGGCTGTTGATATCCACCCGGGAAGTGTTATCGGCCCGGTCGGCCTCAGTGGGTCCCAGATGGCTCAACTCTGTGTCGGCGTAGGGGTCCAGATTACCCTGGCCCAAGGCCACCGAGCTAAGGGCAAACCACTTGCTCGCCACGGCCAGGCCGGCTGCAGCATCCCCGAAGACGCCCACATCCTCTTCATTGAATCGCTCCAGGATATCCCGGAGATCCCGAATCTCGGAGAGGGTGTAGGGGGCCTCATGGTCATCGTCCCAATTCTCCAAATCCCTCACAATATCGAAGACCTCCTCATCCACCGCCTTGGCACCTGCAAAAGCATTGATGTCCACTCCCTTGATCTGGGTGATGGCAGCTGGGTTCCAGTAAACCGCAGTAGCATCATCGCATGCCGCCACGAAGGCGCCACCCATCCCCATACTCCGGGGGCCTGCCATATCAAAACCTGCCGCCCC
>Ga0315314_1001210_pt1 | contig 23995 bp, 33 predicted proteins | sample TDP9_MG_FD_203631 | JGI IMG/M metagenome (GOLD analysis project Ga0315314, IMG submission 203631) | Freshwater sediment microbial communities from Lake Towuti, South Sulawesi, Indonesia - TDP9 | ecosystem: Environmental > Aquatic > Freshwater > Lake > Sediment | place: Indonesia: South Sulawesi... | reverse complement strand
GGTTCGCAATGGCAGCCGCGCCCGGAATCGTTTCTTGGGTCGGCGGCTCAGTTGCCTACGCCATCGAGAACACACAGAAGATGTATGAGATCACGCACACGAAACACAAGTACTTCATCATCCCGTTTCTCGACTTCCAAGGCACGCCGACCGGAATCGACATCCGCAAAGTGGTCAGGACAGGGATCACACCAACAATAAACACCGGGATCGCTCACAAAGAAGCTGGAATCGGTCAAGTCGGCGCAGGGATGATCTCTTTCCCGCTGGAGATCTTCAAGCAAGCACTCAAATCATACGCACAGAAGTACGGCCTCTAAGGGCCAGGAAATGCCAGTCACACTGCGAGCGAACTACATAGGCTCACTCGCAGCCAAAGCGCTTTCAACCAGCGGCTCGCGAACCGCTGGACAAGTACTGAGCACATTCTCGACTTCCTTCTACTTGAGAACCGCGAGCAACGAGCTCCTGTTCGTTACAAACCGCTCGCTGAGATCACCGATAACAATCAACATCGATTCAGGGAGCAACTTCGATCAGACAATCAGACCATCGCAACCCGTCCAGTTTGAGAAAAGGAAGGTTCGCTTAGGATCAGATGCAACAATCGACCTCAGTCATGCATCTTACGACCACGCCCAGTCAGGCATACCAAGTGAGCCCAGTCCAGAATTCGCTGGCATGAAAGCGGCTCTCCAGTCTGTCTCATTCATTCTGAGAATCATCGACACGAGTCAGAGCGTGCTCGATCCTAATGGCCTTGCTTACAGAGGAGCCAGAAATCTTGCACTTGACGGAGTCCTACCTCTGAGGGAACCGGTAGGCGAGAACCAATTCCGCAACGCAGGCCTGAAGGTGGTGGGTTTGGGCTCGGGATTCACACCGGCCGGCGATGATATGCTAGGGGGATTCCTCGCGCTGTACAATTCCCTGGCAAAAACAGTGCAGCGCAGGCCGATTGTCTTTGACTTCACGGTTGTGGAGGCGAGGACGAGTTGGATCAGCGGCAAGCTACTGGACTACATGCAGCGCGTCATCGTTGACGAACAGATCGATTCGGTAATCGATGCAGCTGCAAGAGGAAACCACGAGAGCCTAGTCTTGTCGCTCGAAACACTCTTCCCGCGCGGACACACGTCCGGCATCGATATTTCTACGGGGGCAATTCTGGCACTCAGCCTTCTTCGAGATATCGCGCTTCACAGCCAAGAGACCGAGACTATTCTTTCTGCACTTGGGTTTAGGGCGTAAGTTGTGTAGTGAGAGAACTTACCCGAAGGCACAATCGGGAACGACTGATCTCAAAGAGAGATACGCGTTTAGAAAACCTGATTATCATCTTAGTATCGAGTGGCACCAAAGACAAAGTCGGAGGTAGTGGGGATGAGTTCAACAACATACTATCCGCCACCTGAGGAAGTTGCCTTTCCAGAACACAAGGTCAAGGTCGAAGACATGGAGCCGATTCTAAGATGCGGCGTGCCTGAAATGAAAATCATGAAGGAGCGGCCGTGGAAGCCCAAAGTGGTCATTCTAAGAGGCGGCCAGCAGATGCTTGTCAGATCTCTCAGAGAAGACGAATACGGGCAGGTGTTGGAAGCGATCAAGCCTTACATGTTCATCTCGAAGGACTTCTACGACATAGTGGGCGTGAGGACATACGGCGAAGTCCTTGCCCAGAAGCTTCACAGGATCAAAGATGCCTACACGCTGGTGGGCATAATCGATGGACAGTTGGCCGGGCTGGCTAACGCGCGCATGTTCAATGAGAAAATCGCCTACAGCCTTCACACAATGAGCTTCATGAGAGGTGTCGACGCAGGACCTGCCTTGTACTACGCTAAGGCAGAGTATGCGTTCGACTATCTTGGCGCCGATGTGTGGGAGGCTTGCTTCGAAAGCTACAACGGTTTCCGAGTCATCGGCCTTCAGTGGGCTCACAAGTCCAAGGCTTATCCAGAGTTCCAGACGGAACTTGGCGGAGCCCGGGTCTTCTACCTAGACCGAGATCTATGGGAGAACTTCATCAAGAAAAAGTTCGCCCACTACATCGGATCCTACGACGTTCCCAAGGAGCTCGTGACAAAGTCAGAACACTTCACAGTCGGCCCACCGATCGTTTAGAAGACACAGCATTTCAGCGCGTGTGTTCGATGGCACCTTTGTCTAGCGTGCTCCCTAGATCATGAGATTCATGGCCTTAGGGAGTATCTCGAAAGACGCGGGCAACCGACCGACAACTTCTCCCTCCATCTCGACGAGCTGGGTCTCTTCTGAACTCGCCTCCACAGTCTTTCCTCTCCAAAACGAGACACTCGGCATCTCCAGGTGTGCGCCCTTCCTGAACTTCCCCAAGCTAGTGACCGCTTCAAGGAGCCCCACATCTCCTATCGATACGATGTCGAAGAGGCCGTCATCCAACTGCGCGTCAGGTGCAGGTTTGAGACCGCCTCCGTAGTATCGGCCGTTCGCTACCACAAACGTGTTCAACACTTTCTCCTCCTCCGGGCCGTTGTCGATTCGGTATTTGGTCAGTTTGTTCTTGTATGTCGGCAATGTGGTCAGTATCCCCCACAGGAACGAGATGGCTCCTCCGAAGACCTTCGTTGTCCTGTTCACCTTGTCCACGACAGCTCCACCCGAACCAAAATCCGCGATATTGATGAAGAATCGCGATCGCTGTTCGCCATCGAGGCCGACAAAACCACATTTTCCAAGATCGACGGCCCGAATCCTCCCTAACCTTATCCTTTCCGCGGCATCGAAAGGTGTTGTCGGAAACTCAAGCGTCTTCACGAAGTCGCTTCCTGTTCCGATCGACATCACGGCCAGCGCGGCTTTAGGGTTCAAACGTTTCTCTTTTTCGAAGAACCCGTTGACAACCTCATTTATCGTTCCATCACCGCCCACAGCCACGACGAGTTCGTAACCGTCTTTGATCGCTTCACGAGCCAACTCCGTGGCGTGACCGTGCCGCTCCGTGAATCTCACGTCGTATTCTCTTCTTATGCCGCGCCTGATGTCTTCGTCAATCTTCTTCCAGTTTCTTCCTGTCGCTCCGTTAGCGGATTTGGGATTCACAATGAATATGGTCTTTCGAGCTGCGGACTTGGACATAGTCCCACCTACACTCCAGACCACGCTGGTACTACTCTAGAAGCTTGCCAGGGTTCATTATTCCTTTGGGGTCCAGCTCTCGCTTCATAGCTCTGAGGAGGGCGAGGCCTTTCGCACCAAGTTCCTTCTCGATCCAGGGCGCGTGGTCTCTCCCAATACCGTGATGATGACTCAGAGTGCCACCGTTACGCATGATACAGTCCGTTGCCGCTCTCTTGATCCTCAGCCATTGCTGTAGTTCCTTTCCCTTCACTTGGGGCGCCACGAGGGTGAAGTAGAGCGAGGCGCCGTCACGATATGCGTGTGAAACGTGAGCGAACGCAAGCCCCGTCACCCCCATTGCCGCTATCGCGGTCTCGATGGATTCTTTGATCGCCGCATGAAGTGCTTCGAACTTGTCCCAGGTCGTGGCGGTTTCAAGCGTGTCAACAAGGATGCAATGGTCGAGCAGAACGTCTCGCAAGTATGGGAGTTCGAACCTCTCCTCCAGCCATGTCTTGCCCACTCCTGAGCCGATGGTGAAAGCGCCGTTTCGCTTGCATGCCTGCACTGCGATGTCTCGTTCAGCTTTGGCAGCCTGCTGCGTGCCCTCGATTCCGAGAATCATTACACAGCCATGAGAGGAGATGTAACCCATCCGTTTGAGCAGCCAGAGGCCGGACTTCGTCTTGACAGAGTCAACAAATCCTTTCGGCTGAGATGACAACACGAGTGAAATTCTGGTCTCGTCTGGGTCTGAAAGGCGCATCATCCCTGGAATAACGCCGCTCTGCATTGTCTCTCGAATCGCGCTGATGCCGTCTCGAAACGACTTGAACATCATACCCTCGTACTTTCTCACTTCCGGGAGACGCCAAATGCGGAGCTTCGCTTTGGTTATGATGCCGAGAATTCCCTCGGATCCAATCAGAAGCTGCTTGAGCTCCGGCCCCGAGGCGGAAGCTGGCACCGGCTTGGTCTCCAATCTTCCTGATGGCGAGATGAGCGTGAGAGACTCAACCATGTCTTCGATCTTGCCGTATTTAGTTGACAGCTGACCTGCGGAACGTGTTGCTATCCATCCCCCAAGTGCAGAGAACTGAAACGACTGGGGGAAGTGACCGAGGGTGAAGCCCATCTCATTTAGCAAGTTCTCAAGTTGAGGACCCAAGACGCCCGTCTCGACAGTTGCCGTCAGAGAGATAGGGTCGATCTCAAGCAGTCTATCCATTCTGCGCATATCAAGAGAGACAGCGCCTTTGAAGCCTCTCGCTCTGATTTGCTCGAGTCCGCCGACAACGCTGCTGCCTCCAGCAAACGGAACAACCGCTATCCGCTTTGCCTGAGCGAACTCAAGCACCCTTGCCAGTTGATCCTCGTCCCTTGGGTATACGACAGCATCAGGTGGGTTAGGAATTAGGCCACTGCGCAGCCGTAGAAGATCGGAATAGGATTTTCCGAAACTGTGCGTGAGCCGGTGGTATTTCTCCGTCGAAACGTGCGTCGTCCCCGTGATGCGTTTCAGGCGCGCCAGAGTCTGAGGACTAAGTCGAGGCGGTTGAAGCTTGACCCGTTCCAGTGCAATGTGCGGACAAGTGGACAGCTCTTTCAGTTTCAGGGTTTTGAGAAGAAAAGGCCAGAACTGCGGCTTGTCATCGAGCGGATAGGTCTTCGATTCGGCACCCCAACCCCACCATTTCGCGGGACCCATCTCGACCTGCGGATCGTCCATCCTTGGTCACTCGTCCACGACAGCAATCGCTAGTTGATCGCATATCTCTTTGCTGCTGTCTGAGGCGGAGGACCGGGCCGGCTGAGAACAGGCCCGCCAGGCCCGAAGGTTGGATGCGGCTATTGACCGGCTGATCTTCTAACTCTTGCCGCAACGAAGACTACTATTGTCACAATGACAGACCAGACGATGATGTCGGAGATGAAGTTCAACAGGTCGATTCTCCAAGGATTGTATTCCGGGGCTAGTACGAGCCGGAAGAGCCAAGCGAATGGGTATCCGTAGTGAGTCGCGCCCACTAGCATTGGCGGCGTAGTGTCAAACACGCCTGTGACTAGAGTGATTAACTCTCCGCAGAAGATCGACAGCAGGACACGTGTCGTCGTGTTACTCGCTTCACGTTTCATGATGAACTCCAACTGTTCACATGAACTTGAGGGATTTCAGCTTTTCCAATGCTTTTGCTGGATCCTCTATTTCGATCAAGGCTTTGTCAAAGGGGCAGATGTCGCTCTTTTCTCGATTCAATATCCTGGGAACCAAGGTGCCAAACTCGTAGTGAATCGCGTTCGCTTTGAGAATTGAGACTGCCCCTTCACTCATTCTCGCGCCAAATACTGCGATTATCTTCGAGTACACACACAGTAGAGCCGCCGCTCTTCCTACGACGCTGTCGGCCACCGACGAGCCTTCCGCGCCTTTTCCAATATCCTCGATCATCATCAGCAAATCGCTGACGCCGTGTGACCTGCTCCTGAAGAGAATTCTGCCGTCTTTTGCAGCGACCAGAGTCAGACCCATCCTGAAAAGCGACTCTTTGGCCAAACTCAAATCGTTAGCAGACGTCAACGACGCAAACCAACCTAAGCAGATTCTTTCTCGTGGTTCGAATTCTCTGAAATCAACGCGATAGGTTCATCGACAGGAACCTCGGATCCTGCCGAGAAGAGCGTCTTCTGGAGGACCCCGGCTGCCGGGGCCTCTATTTCAAATGTCGTCTTTTCTCCTTCAACGACAGCAATTGGTTCGCCTTCCTTGACTCGATCGCCTTCCCTCCTGAGCCACTCGATGAGCTTCCCTGCCCGCATCGAGTCGTCAAGGCGCGGCATTGTGACCTCTAGCATGGATTCGTCAGAGCTCTCCGTTTCGTCGAGTCAAACGCTCAACCGCAATTTAAGCTTCCGCGAGAACGGTGATCGCAATCCGATTCTGGCGCGATATGGAACGTCTAGGCGGGACATTCTTTGAGTATGTGGACAGTGCTGCTGGTTCCGATTCTGGATGCTCCTGCTTCGATCATTTCCAACGCGTCTTTGAGTGAGCGGATACCGCCCGAGGCTTTCACGCCCAGCCGGCTTCCCACTGCTTTGCGCATGAGAATGACATCTTGAACAATCGCGCCCCCTGGGCTGAAGCCTGATGATGTCTTAACGAAGGCAGCCCCTGCTTCTTCAGCAAGCTTGCAGGCTTGAACTTTCTCTTTCTCGTTCAGGTAGGCGGTCTCTATTATGACCTTGACAGGTGAGCCTTTGCAGACTTTGACGACTTGCGAGATATCCTCTCTCACGGTCGTGAGATCTTGTGACTTGAGGGCGCCGACATTCATGACCATGTCTACTTCGGCGGCGCCCAACCCCACCGCGGTGGAAGCCTCGAAAGCTTTCACCTCGGACATGGAGGCACCAAGCGGAAAACCCACGGTCGAGGAAACCTTGACGCCTGAGCCTTTCAACAGACTGACAGACAATCTGATCCAGGCAGAGTTCACGCATACTGCGTAGACATTGCAGGTCTTCGCCTCATCGCATAGCCTTTCCACTTGGTCTCGACTTGCACGAGGATCCAAAAGCGTGTGGTCGATCATCTTGGCGAGGCCCTCTCTGCGAATATCCATCAACGCCGCCTCCAAATGAATAACTGACACATCTCGTATTGAGATTTGTTGAATTCTCAGTGCGAGCTGGAGCCCCTTGAGGCAAGGATAATGGATAGGCAGACAAGGACGGCCCCCAGGCCGCTACCTAGTACGAACTGTTCACCAAGGATCAAGGTCGACAGTACGATTGCAACGATTACCTCGATCAGGAGAACCAGCGAGGAGTAAGTGACGGTCACGTACTTCTGAGCCTTCACGAACAGCGCGTATGGTACGACTGTGCAGAAGATCGCCGTGTAGGCAATGGCAGCCCACCCTTCCCACGGAACCACAGCATGCACAACGTCTCCGAGAATGAGTGTCAACGGAAACATGACGACTGCTGTCACCAACATTAGCCACACGACCAACTGGGCGGCACTCATGTCTTTCTTTGAGACGATCCCTTTGTTCAAGACGAGGAAGAATGACCAGACGAGACCGGCCAGAAAAACGAGCAGATCGCCAAACGCGTGACCGCCTGATAGGCTGCTGATGTCGCCTCCTGTAACGAGGAGGAACACACCAAGAAGCGCCATCGGAAGCGCAACAAGCTTCCCTAAGCCCATTGATTCATGGTACGCTTTCCAGCTGAGCAAAGCAGTCAGGGGAACGTTTGCGTTGATTATCAGCGCTGTTCTCGTTGCAGTAGTATATGCGAGTCCCACGTACTGAAGAAAGAACGCTAGAGCGTTCAAGATTCCAAGGACCCAGATTGAGCCGTCGCGAAGCATGCTCAGTTTGGGTCGTTCCGCCAAGAAGAGAAAGGCCGCGGAGAAGAAGAACGCCATTAGCAGTCTCAGGAAGGCGAAGGAATATGGGTCAACGTAGGCTAGGCCGATCTTCATCGCGACGAAAGAAGTGCCCCAGAACAGGCCAGTGACCGCTATCAGAGCTGTGGGAGCGCGAAGACCAGTGTCCAAGGTTCTCGCCTGTCTGCAAGTGCGTAGGGTGATGTTGTCCGCGCTGAGCATGGTGGAGAGAAGTGTGCGCTCGCTCACTATTCGATCTGCTTAGGACTGTTCTCCGATATCGTATCTGTAGATCGTGTGTCCTAGGAGTTCATTGTAGACGACCGAGGCCCTCCAGTTGCCTACCTTGAAGTCATGTGAGACGACTTTCGCTCCTTTCCTCAGTTCTTGCTCGAGCTTGGGTCGGAGACGCTCGTTGCCACTTGTGGTAAGGTAGAGAGTCACGACATCAGCGTCCCTAAGATCCACGTTGAAGAAGTCACCGTGGACTATCTGGACTCTCTCTTGCAGGTTGAGTTTCTTGATCTCCGAACGAGCTCTCTCAACCAGATCGTCTCTGAGCTCGACGCCAATAGCAGAGGCACCGGACTCTTGAGCAGCTAGGATTAGGAGTCTGCCGTCTCCTGCGCCAAGATCGAACAGCTTCTGTCCAGGTTTCAAGTCGGCGAGCTCGATCATTTTCTTTGCTACTTCAACCGGTGTTTGCACAAACGGCGCGCAGCTCATTCTATCTTACCCTCGTGCTGCTAGGCATACCGTCTCTCGGCTTCTCCTCTTTCCGACCTTGGGGTCTTCGGGGGGCCCTGTTCCTTCATCCCGGTCCATCTGACGTCGCCCTCGAGGAACCTCAGCGTGACATCCCTGAACTCGTCATACATCTGCTTGAGTTCCTCGAGCGAGAACGTCTCCATGAAAGTGGGATTCCTCAACCAACTGTCCCAGCCTCGCACGCTCTCATAAAGTGCAGAATTGAACTTGATCAAACTCGAATACACTGAAAGACGATCGGTCGGCTCAAGCTTCTTGAGGTCGGCTAGGACTTTCGTGCGTTCATCCGTCCAAGACAATGTGTGGGTTGCTCCTTGTTTGAAGCGCCTGCATGAGGCGCTCTCTGATTTAGACTTATTCCCACCGCTAATGATCATCATGTGAGACAGAAGAGACTAAAGCGGACCGCTATGACCATTTGCACTCTAAGATTTCTGGCCGCGGTCTTTACTCTGGAATCGAAAGTGATTCCCCTCTCATACAATCCTGAGATGGAGCGGGACTGCACTGCATCCGTGCGTTCGTGTTATTGGGATAATCTCAGCCACGATCGGTACTCATGCCAAGGTCAGGAAGATTGTCTCCGTGAGCAGCAGCGCTCGTTCAACGAGCAAAGAATCAAATCTCTGCTGCAGAAGGCGCTTGGACTTGATCAAATTGGCCTGGAGCGTGCTGTACGACATTCGTCAAGAGACTTCGATGAGAAGGAAACCATGCCAAGTCTGCGCGGGCCGAGGAACCTAGACCCCGCAAGGCTTTTTGTGCCAAGGCAGCGATACTATAGGCATGCCAAAGAGAAAGAAGGAAGTTGTTCGAAGACCCAAGGCTCGCAAACGCCGAAGACGCCCGAGAACCGTCACCGCGCAAGTGAGAACAAGTTTCAGACGCGCAGAGAAAAGTCTCGCCAAAGGCCTACGTCGCATAAAACGCAGACTGTAAGAATAGCGTTTACGTAGCGGCCCTTACGCATGTCGGGCCTAATCTTTCGAGAGTACATGAACCTCGCATGACGCTAGTCTCTTGAATTTCTCAGCATCGCGTACGTCACCAACGATCGAGCCGTAATGCATCGGAATAGCAATCTTTGGTTTGATGAGCTTCGCGGCTTCGACGGCTTCTTCCGCAGTCATGACGTATGTGCCGCTAACAGGCAAGCATGCAATATCGACATTGATGTTTCCCATCTCAGCGATTGAATCCGAATCTCCAGCATGATAGATTCTGACACCGTTCATTGTCACTATGAAGCCCAGTAGTTCATCCTGTTTCGGATGAAACGGCTCACCGGGCGATCTGAACTTATTCACGTTGTAGGCCGCGACGGTCTCGATTATGACATCGTCAATGAGTATCCTTTCGCCTGGTTTGGCGACTCGCATTTCTTTTGCCTTCACGCCGGAGAGCTGAGATTTCACAACAGGCGTTGTGACTATCGTCGTCTTTGGAGAAGAGATCCTCTTGACGGCGCCTGGACTGCAATGGTCGAAGTGCTCATGAGTTATGAGGATGATGTCGGCTTCTTCGCCTGCTTTGATCTCGTATGGATCTGTGTAGATCGTCTTCGCGTTCTTGATCCTGAAGGAATCGTGGCCCAGCCAACTTATCTTCAATCCGCGATACTCGAACAAAACGCTCTGCCCAGATTGTGGAGAACGGACTTGATGGATAAATGCTCTCCGCACGGTCGCAATCAGACCAACTAGGCAATCTCACATGAGACAAGGTTTGTATTCGCGAACGTAGATTCATCGTGACCGAAGACGAGGGGACAGGTAGGTTGGTCAATGTGAAGTGGACTGACGGAATGTCTTTCGTCGGTACCACGGAGGAAGGCTTCTCGCTGACGATGGACACGGATCCTGAGAGCGGAGGTGAGGGCCGCGGGTTTCGGCCGGTCACACTCGCTCTCGTCGGCCTCGGAGGATGCACCGGCATGGACATTGTATGGATCCTCAAACGTCAGAGGCAAGACCTGACCGCGCTGGAGATGAACATCACCGGAACCAGGAGGAAGAAAGACCCGCGCTACTATGAGAATGTTCAGATCGAGTACGTTGTCCGCGGACGGAATCTCAGGGAATCCGCCGTCAAGAGAGCGATAGAACTCTCTGAGCAGAAGTACTGTTCTATGAGAGGTATGTTTCGACCCGAAGTGAAGGTCACTTCAAGCTACCGCATCGAGCAAGAGGCCTAGTCGCTGCTTGTTGTCTTGTGATCGTGTTGCCTGACGCTTCAGACGCGAAGATCAAGGAGCTGGATCGCAAGCTTAGCACGATCATGGATAGGCTTGAAGCGATCGAGCGGATCCTCTCGGAGTCGCTTGAGCATCCCGAGCTCGCGTCCACGATAAGCAACCTACGAGCGGGCGTGTTGCTCGTAAAGGAGCCTGTGAGCGCACTTGAGCGGCTGTCAGCGGCGAGGAAGTACCTTCACCGGCGCACGGTTGAGAAGGACGAGATCTCGCGTCTGATCATTCAGACGCTCGCGCTTGAGGGGCCAAGTAACACCTCTCAGATAGAGCGCGCGGTCAGGGAGGCAAGAGGACACGCATCGCGAAGGATCATACGATCGCGCCTACGCCGACTGCTTGATGAGGGGATCGTTCAGGCGGAGAAGGACAAAGGCACCGTCTACAGGCTCGTAGAGTGACCATTCGGCTGGTCACTTCTACAGAGAACACCTATCAAGGGTGACCAGAGCCCCCATCTAAATGATGAAAGACACGAGGTGAAACAGAATGGATGACGAAAAGAAACGCAGACACGAGAGCCCCGAAGAAGTTGCTGAGATCTTATCTGTTGTCTCCGACAAAGTGCCAGGACTGATCAAGGGACTCGTCAGCGCAGTCTTCTCTGAAGATTCGGCCCGGAACATGGCAAAGGCAGCCGCGACCTACTATAGTGAGCTGAAGGCTGGCGGGCTACCAGATGATGTTGCTTTACGCATGACCCAAGACTACGTGGGCATCTTCGGCAAGATCGGCGAGATCGTCAAGGAATCGCGCAAGCACGAGAAAGACTAGCGCGCTCAAAGACCCACTGAACGGAGGAACGGGGATGGTCTCAATGACGGCAGTAATGCGATCCACCTACTACGTGCTGAGAATGTTCCCTATTCTGCTGCTCCCGCTGCGGATGAGAACTCATATCCGACGAGCTGCTGGCGCCTTCGAGGACCAGCTGCTTCGGAACGGCTTAGACCCAGAAATCGCACATGTTCTGGCGGATTCATTTGAGCGAGCGAACAAGGAAATGATCCGGCAGTTCACTTCTCCGAGAACTTGGGCTGGAGAGGACTGAGCCAGAACATCTCAGCTCGTAGGTGACAGTGCCCAAAGCCTCTTTTTCTTCATGAATATTCCAGTCAGTCACCATACAGGGAAGAGTCGCTTCTGAGCTCGAAAGAACGGCTCTCATATTCTTGAGAATGGGAGAGTCCTCGTGTCTTCTAGCGACCGCGTCCTATCTTCCCTCCATATGGAAGTTGACAAAGGCATTTATCCGCCTTCAGCGGAACTCGCGAATGTTGTAGGTTCATGGAGGTTGCGGCCAACCTCTTGTTTGATCAGGCTGGGTATTTTCTTGCGCGGTTTCTTTCCGCGTTTGGGATCTACGGGCACGGTGTGCTTCTCGGTCTTGTGCTTGGGATTCCGTGGCTGATTGTGGCGTCGGAGTACCTTTGGATCACCAAGCGTGACGAACACTACAAAGCATTGGCGTTCAACTGGACCAAAGCGCTGGCAATCGTCTTTGGCACCGGAGCTGCCTCAGGCACGCTAATGGAGTTTGGGCTGTTCACTGTCTGGCCGGAATTCATCAGGCTAGGAGGCATGTACCTCTTCTACCCATTCTTCTTGGAACTCTTCGCGTTCATGGCCGAGGTTACCCTGATCGTTCTGTACTGGGTGTCGTGGAGCAAGCTTGGCGGAACTTGGACACATGTCGCAATCGGCGTGGGCGTTGCACTCGGCTCAAACATCTCTGGCGTGCTCATCACTAGTGTGAACGTCTTCATGCAGTACCCAATGATCGGCGCATCCGTTGTGAACGGGCAACTACAGGTTGACGCAGTGCGGGCTTTCCTGAATGAGGCGTCCGCGATTGCCTGCGCTCACGCGGTGCTTGGCGGACTCGTCTATGCGTTCGGGCTTGTGATGGCAGTGTATGCCTACAGGCTGCTCCGAGGAGTAGGAAACGAGCAGATGAGCTGGGCAGCATTCAAGCTGGCAAGCATAGCATTTGCGATTCCGATTCCAGTCATCGGATTTCTTGGCGACCAGCAGGGCAAGCTGCTCGCAAAATACACTCCTGCGACACTGGCCGCACTTGAGGGGGCATACGAAACAATTCCTTCGGGGTTCCCGAATTTCTTGGCGTATGGCGACTGGAACGTACCGATCAAGGGCCTCGTAGAGTATCCGGTTGATTTTCGCCATCCGCTACTGTATCTTCAATGGTACTCGAAGATAGGCCTCGCATTGCTGATGGCTCTGATCGCATTGATCATCGTCCTCAAAGTCATAAGAGGGAAGCCGATCTCAAAGATGTGGCTCTCACTCGCCATCGTCAGTGCGTTTCTTGCGATAGTCGTCAACATACTCGGCTGGTACATCAAGGAAGTCGGCAGACAGCCTTGGGCAATCTACGGCTTAGTCAAGGTTAGCGACATCCTCTCGCCAACCTTCGCAATCACTCCCACCGCTGTGGCAGCAGTCGCGGGAATGCTTGTTCTGGCTATTCTCGGAATATCGTACACGGTCTACATGATATTCTCCAAGGAGTGAAGCGGAATTGACACCTGTAGACTCGGCGCTGACTTTGTTCGCGTTCACCATGTTCACTCATGTCTTGGGTGCGAGTCTCGTGCTCGGCTTGTCTTGGCTTGCGTTTGGATTCGAGCTGGTCGGTCGAAGACGAAGTGACAGAGTCTACGTTGACTCGAGCAAGGCGGTATCGAAAGCGATCGTATTGATCTACGCCACGATAGGGTCGCTCGGAACCGCAATAACGGTCGAGTTATTCGCGCTCTGGCCCGGATTCATGAAAACGCTCGGAGTACTACTCTGGTGGCCGTTCGCTTTCGTGGCGGCAATGATCCTATCGAACTTCCTCATGATCGCCATCTACTGGTACACCTTCGACAAAATCAGCACCAGACTACATTTGGCCGTGGGCTTCTTCATGGCATTGACCTCTTCACTGATCCCCTTCAACTTCCGGACCATAATCGCATTCACAAATCAACCAGTCGGAATAGTTGGGAACACGGTTGAGACGACACTGCTGTATGCAAATCCAAGCTTGCCCCCGCTGTACACTCACACAATCTTTGCGTCACTGTCGACCGCGGGCTTCATCGTCTGCGCAGCTGCCGCGCTGGGAATCTACTCGAAAAGAGGTGATGCAAAGGTTAATGCAAACCTCTTTCGGCATGGCGTCGTGGCCGGAGTCGGCTTCCTTGTCCCTCAGGCCCTGGCAGGCGCGTGGTATCTCTGGACTCTCGGAGGAAATGTTCCTCGAATGTTCGCCGCTATCACCGGCCTGTTCACGCAATGGTCAGGGATTAGTGATTCTCAGCTTCCGTTGCCTCACGTCTTCGCGGCGAAGTTGCTCCTTGTGGGATATCTCTTCTTGGCCGGCATATGGTTGACGAGCACAAGCGAGGCGCGTCTCTCATCAAAGCTTGGCATCGCCGCCGCAACGAGTGTGGGAGTGCTTGCATCGGCCGTCATATTGATCGGTGAAACCATGCAGGAGTACAGTCATCTTCCATACCTTATCGTCGACCGATTCAAAGTGAACGAGTTCCTGAATGCGGCGTTTCCCGTCTCGGCCTTCGGCATCTTCATTGCCGGATTCATGGTCTTCATAGGAGTTCTATTTGCGGTCCTCTACGTGGCGTACCTCAAGAAATAGGATCGCTGCTACGGTGGGATGTCGATCAAGTCTTCAGGTATTCCTGAAGGATCGTGAGTCCGTCGTTATCGATCGCGTGGTAGATCGTGTTTCCGGTCGCTAGGTCTTTCATGATTCGAGCGACGGATTCATGTTTGCCGGGGACGTGTGTATGTCTGGTGATAACGTAGATGAGTCCGTCCCAGATCATCTCCGCCAGGCTGCGGGGAAGCTTGGAGATCCACCCGCCTCGGCTCGCCACCACATAGTCAAAGCGGTTAGAAATCCCAACAAGCCTGTCGAGGTTGATCGGATCCCTCAGAACAACCCAAAGTTCCTTTCCGGACGGGAATTCCACAATGTCTACGTCTTTCACTCCGGACAGTGACCTTAGCGTCGGCGCAACCGATTCAGGATCTCCGAGCATGAACGTGCGGAAGAGCATATCGGAAAGAAAAGGGTTTCCAAGATCAGGTCACGTGATTTCGTCTTTTCGGAAGAATTATGAGCCTCCGTACCCGCTCAGGCTTAATTGGATGCCGGGGTTGCCTAGAAATACGCGAAGGGCGTGTTGGGCAGCCAGGTAAGGCGTCGGCTTGCTAAGCCGATGGTCTTCGGGCCTCGTGGGTTCAAATCCCACCCCCGGCGCTTCTCAGATCCATTCAGTCTTGATGCCTTTGATTTGTCTGAAATGAGAATCGTCTGAGACGACTCGCCCAGACTTCGTCTCGATCGCCGATGCAGCTACGATGGCGTCGGCTGTGGGCAACTCCTTGTAGCGGCATCTCAGGCGGGCGGAAGTGAGTGCGATATTAGGATCGAGATCCACAAAGGCGAAGCCTGACTTCAGTATCGTATCGATCCTAAGCTCAGCCACGTCTTTACCAATATTCTCAAATTGAAACTTGTAGACTTCATGGAGCACTATTGTGGGAACGATTGCCATCGCGCGCTGAAACTCAGCCATCTTCTTGGAGGTTCTTCTTTTCAGCTCTTCAGTATCCGCTAGGAAATGTGTCAGAAAGAAACGGGTGTCCAGGGTCGGAGGCATGTTCAGTATCGATCCTTCGACCTCATCTCGTCGAGACGTTTACGCATCTCGTCGAGAGAAATCTTGCCGGCGTCAATGCCCGCAAGATCCTCGATCGGGGTAAGAGGCTTCAGGACGAGCCCGCTCGGGGTGTCTATGATTCTCAGTTTCATTCCCTCCCGGATCTTGTATCTTCGTCTATGTTGCACCGGAATCGTAACCTGCCCCTTGCGAGTCACCAGAACCAGCTCCTCCGACAAGCCCGTTCAGCTGTACGAACGGCCCAGGTACTACTTTAGCGTTGCGTACAACCAGCCGTTCTGGGCTCAAATCCCACCCCCGGCGCCTCTCGACGAACCCACTAGGTTACGAAAGATGCTGAGACTCGTCGCAGCGGCCTCGTCTGCGGCTCTGTGAATAGGTACGATCATGCCGGCTTCACGGCTTCCGAGGAGCCGTCTTGCTCCAGCGAGGAAGCTCATCAGAAAGACTCTTCGTGCGGAGTGGTCGTTCTGAGCTGATCGATCGAACCGAGCCGACGGGTCACGTGGTACCCGTGGCCGAACCGCCACTTTTCGAGGCGGCGAAGCAGCTACAGGCCCTGGAGGAGGCGCGGCCTCGCGCTGCCTCTTCGGAGACCGCTTCTTCTCAGACATACTTTCTGATTCCTTTATCGTGACTCGGATCGTTTGACCGGAATCATGCTTCCGCTCGTGCCGGCCCTAGTAGCGTAGACGGCAAGCGCAAAAGCCCAGAAACGGTCGTCATGCGTACCAGCGGGATGAGAGAACAAGATCTGCCCCGACTTGGAAAGCTCGAAACGCTCAACATTCAACTCATTCGCGAGTTCCAGCTGATACGGAATCAGGAGGCGCTTCTCCTTCATCACGAGTTTCAGTTAGTTCATGACGTCCTGCTTGATAGGCAGGCTGAGAACGATTCCCTCAACATTGGGATCGGATTTCTTCGCCTCATCTACAAAGGACTCGCCAACGCCGGTTTCATCATCAGCACTTTCACCCAACTGTCGGTTTGAAATAGTCACTCACCCTCCAGCTCAGAGCATGAATCTTGACTATGTCGCCGGCTTCTTCGACGGTGATGGAGCGGTTTCACTCAACATCACTGACGTGCCCGCAGACAGGCAAAGACGCAAAGTGAACATCGTCCACAGGATTTGTTTCGCGCAAGCGACGCGCAATGCAACGATACTGGAAGAGATCCAGAAGTTTCTGGGCATGGGAAGGATTACCCACAGAAAGTACGGGGAAATAGCAGATCTTCACATCGCAAAGCGAGAAGATGTCCGCAAGTTTGTCGAACTCATGAGGGATCGAGTTGTGGTCAAGCGCGAACCTTTGTTGTTACTGGCAAATGCACTCGCGATTCTTGGGGACAAGAATAGGTCCTACAGTTGGCAGCAGATAGAGCAAATCCTGAAGATCCGCGAGAAAGTGATGTTACATGCTTCGCCTCATAGAAGCAGGATGCCGCTGGAACGGTTCGAGAGAACCAAGCATGTAATCGAAACGAATGGTATCCATGCATATTACCGCGACCGCGAGAGATTTGCTGCAAAGTTACGAACCTATCAGCACGTAAACAGTCTGTCGATAGCGGAATGCAGCCGGAGGCTAGGTATTCGTGCATCCACTCTTAGGAGCTACCTTCTTGGTGAACACATTCCGTTGCGGAAGCAAATGGAGAAAATCATGCAGGCGCTGAATCGGCTAGGTCAATCGTCCAAAATGAGTGCAACCGATCACACTCGTGAATTTCCAAGGACGGATCCGTACAGTTTGTAATCAGGCTTGTGGAGAGCCAACAATTCTCATCTTCCGACCATTCTGCATTCATCTCTCTTTCCCACCTCCATGGGTCTGTCTCGAGTTGGCGTTTGATCTTGGCAAGGATGTTTTTCTTGAGCGGTCCGTTCGGTTCGAGGGCTTCCTTCCAGGTCACGTGGAATCGTTTGAAATTGTCGTAGTCCTTGTCTTTCATGATCTTGTAGAAGATGTGGTCGCGGGACCACGGCGTCGAGTTGGCTATGAAGAACCCGTTCGTTGTCCCAAGCGTGAACAGGATGGCATCGTACATCTCCTCGTCGTTTTTGACGAAATTGAACTCCGTCGCCAGGATCCCGTCAAGTGTTGGGCCACGGATCGTGTCGGGGTTGCAGGGATAAGCTTCGATCACAGCGCCGTTGACGAGCGGCACTTTGGTTCTCAGCGTCTTTCGGCCGACAAGGATCTCAGGCCAAGGGATATTCTTCGGCAGCTTATTCTGGATGAAAATGTTGATCTTGCGGATGACGAGTTTGCTCTGCCGAAAGCTTGGACCAATAACTGCGTACTGTGCGCCTTTGTGCTCAACCGCATACCACAGCAGTTTGGCGGATGCGGTATGGTCTTTGCCGGATTGGCGACTCCAGCATTGCGCCTGAGACTGCGCCGTCTCTAGAAGGAACTGTTTCTGATAGTCGGTCGGTTCGAATCCGAGCGCTTCCTCGCAGAATGCTATGATTCCTTTGTCAGGGATCTCTTTCAGGCGAGCGAATGTCGTGGCTGCGGTAAGTTCTCTCCTACCGGTCAGCCGTCTTCTGCGCTCGCCGAGTTGCCTCACTCTCTTCTTCAAGCGCAACGCGGCTGGCCTCCAGTTCATCCAAGGCCAATTCCATGTTTCCGATGAACGCCTCATCACGCGAGTCCAAGATCGTGTTCTCGACGCGCATCAAGTTGGCGAGGACTTGGGCGATGCGAGCGCGGGCGCGGGCATTCTCAGCCGCCTCTTCGGTCTTCATCCATTCAAGGGCATCATGCACCGCCTTCCAAGCCGCCTCCTCGAGTTTGTCTCGGCGCTCGGTGCTGGGAAGCCTCGCGGCGATCGCGATGCCTCTGCAGGCGAGGATGAATTGCTTGACATGGGAGTGGAACCGCTGCAAAACGATATGACTTTGATTCAAAGTCATACTGTTTTGATGCAAAGTCTTCAGGTGCTCCTTGAAGACGAAGCGCAGATACTCTGACTGACTGACATGCTTCAGCTTGGCCCGGCGACGGAGCGCGTACCGCAAAGGCCCAGGAAATATGACATTCAGAGGCTTACCGATACGACGACGAACCAAGGCCGAACAGATCCATCAGGAGTCTTTGACTCGCCGCGGACGTACTGCCGCCGAGAAAACGCTGATGCGACTGCAAATCCTACGCCGAATCGTGGCCTGAATAGGGCGAGGGGACAAGGCCATGTCATCGCTTGAGATTTTGCGGAGGTCATATCCGCTGAGGGGAACATGGCGGATGGAAAGAGATGATCGAAACTGTGATGGGTTTATCATTACGGCACGTGTTGGTTCCGGCGTGGCGAACGTGATCAAGGGTGGGGTGATATGGCGAAGGAAGTGATCGCCGTCAATATCCGGAAAGATGAGGAGCTGGACATCAGCTACGACGGAGAGGCTGACGTGCTCTACATAAGCTTCGGCAAACCTCAACCGGCGGATGAGAGCGAGGAAGTAAATGATGTCATCTACCGGTTCAGAGAGAACGAGCTGGTGGGTATAACCATCCCAAGTTTCAAGCTGAGAACCAGACACTAGAATACCGTAACACTTGCTTCTTGCTCACGTTCACCAATTAGATTGAGCTTCCAGGACTGGCAACTTCGGCCAACTCTGGCCCCCAAAGCATTAGTGCAAGAATTGCCATCTGCGTCTCTAGTGTTCCGCTTGTGCAGCAACGATGACTCCCAGGGGAGCTAGACGCAGATGAAGTGTCCAGAGCATAGGGCGGAGTACCAATCCGTCCGTACGTCGTACGAGCAGCTAGGTGTCATACTGAAAGATGTCGAGGCGCTCCGATGTCCCGCAGGCGGCGAACTTGTCTTCACGCTGGAACAGGCGGAACGCATGCGAGAGAAAATCACTGCGCTTGCGCCTCGTCTGAAGCTCATCCGGAAGATAACTCGAGCCGCGGGCAAACCATCCATCTACCTGCCCGAGGAGATCGTGAAGCAGTCAGGACTGAAGATAGGTCAAGAAGTCTCAGTCTACCTGGCCGACAAGAAAAGGATCGTCATAGAAGCAACCTAAGAGAACTACAGAAGACAAAGCCACAATTCTGGTAATCTCTGCTGCTTCTCATATGTAGACCTAGATACTGACTAGAATTCTTACCAGATCCGCATCCTCCAGCCTTCCGTCAAGGCGGTTCGATCAAGATGCGGAACCATCAATGAGGAGACGAGAATCGGGCAGCGCTAGTAGGGGTCTCTATGATTCGAATGTGTACCCCGGAGCACACATCAGAGAATCCCTCAGGACACCCCTACAGGGAAGGTACCGCGCCTCTTCTCTCCTTTCGCGGCCCTCGTAGTCATAGTTTCTTTAAGATTCATCTCAGGTGTCTCTTTTGCTGTATCGAACACCATACAGGTCACCGTCTTCTCGATTCCTCTCACAGTTCTCAGTTTGTCAACTACGAAGTCCCCTATCGCGTCGATGTCTCTTGTCCTGACCTTAATTAGTAGATCCCAATCGCCAGAGATTATGTGGACCTCTTGAACTTCGGGAAAACTCGCTACGTTACTGGCGACATCTCTTTGCGAGACGGCTTCGGTCCCGCCCGATGAGCGGTATGAGAAAGTTGCTAGCACGAACGCGGTGGCGGTCAGCCCAAGTTTGTTCCCGTCCAGGATCGCTCCGTATCTTCGAATCACGCCTAGGTCTTCCAGTCTCTTGATCCTTGAATAGACAGTGGTCACGGGCATGTCGAGAAGAGTCCCCAACTCCCTAGCCGTCTTCTTGGAGTTCTGCTGCAGGAGAGCTAGCAACTTCATATCGTACGAATCGAGGTCCATGTCTGTCTCGTAATTCTTACGAAAAATCGGGAAGATAAACGTGTCCTTTCGTTAGAATCACCACGATTTCTGCACAAAATCTATGAAGAGTAGCTCAGGACTTGAGGGGAGGTCGCAGGTTTGGAGGCGCTTGAAGAACCAGAATCCTTGGACAGCATCTCGAATTCTTTCCTCACGATCAGGCATCCAAGAATGAAGATAGTCCTGAAGATCCAGTCGACCATATGCAATGCACTTAGGCGCTCACTAGCTGAGCAAGGGTTTCTGGAGGTTCTCGCTCCAATCATAGGCCCCTGCACGGACCCGGGAATTAGAGGAGCAAAACAGGCGACGGTAGACTACTATGGGCGAACGTACAAGGTGATGAGCAGCGCAATACTCTACAAGCAGATGGCCGCGGCTTCTCTGGGCAAGATATACTTCTTCTCACCCAACATCAGACTGGAACCGCTCGAGACCGTGAAGACACGGAGACATCTGTGCGAATTCTTTCAAGTTGACGTGGAGGAGACCGGCGCCTCCTACCTAGATGCCATGTCCACGGCAGAGCGAGTCTTGCATGACGTCTGCGAGGCGGTCCTGCAGCGCCACGAGAGCGAACTCGCCGCCCTCAAGAGGCATCTCTCTGTTCCTCCAATACCGTACAAGAGTATGACACACCGGGAGGCCGTGGACTTACTGATCTCGGACGGTCACAACGCTAGCCATTCGGAGGAGCTGAGCTGGACGACGGAGGAGACAATATCAGGCATGTTCGATTCACCATTCTTCGTATACGACTATCCGAAAGGATCCAGAGGATTCTACGATCGGGAAGACCCCGAACGACCAGGCATTCTGAGAGACTTCGACATGATCTATCCCGAGGGATTCGGAGAAGCGGCCTCCGGAGCCGAACGAGAGTGTGACTACGAAACCGTAGTTCACAGAATGAGATCAAGCGGAGAGAACCCGGAGTCGTATGAATGGTATATGGAGATGCTAAGGCGCGGCGTGCCGCCGACGGCGGGCTTTGGAATAGGCGTCGAAAGACTCACCAGATACGTATGCGGACTGAGATCAGTGTGGGCCGCAAGACCCTTCCCAAAGGTAGCGGGAATCTGGTCGCCGTAAGAGGCAGACCCTGCTTAGTGGCAGAACGTTGAAATGGGCGCGTTCGTGTCAGACCCTTTCTAACGGTCGCTAGATTTTCCCTTCGTTCTGATCAAGTTGGGCCTCTCGTCTCTTGCAGGCGGCCGGTAGCAACCGAGCCATCCTGACGGTGTCGTAGCAGCTGTCGCGGGTCGCGAATCCGAGTTTGCTGAACACATGTGCCATGCGGGAATTTGAGAGACCCACGACGCCGACGATGCGTTCGATTTCCGCTTGGATTGCCCAGCGTGCAATTGCCGTGACCAAGCCGGTTCCCAGTCCCTGATTTTGCCAGTCATCCCGAACGACTATTGCTAACTCAGCGTTTGTCGGGGGGTTCAGGAAGATGCACCTAATCTGTGCGACAATCTCGTTCTCTTTCCCTACGGGCGTCGCGACAAGGCAGATCTCCTCGGTGCCTTCCTTCTCCAGGACCGCCCGTATCTCTTCCCTCGTCGCTCTGTGATAGCCAACGTATCTCATGTACAGCGATTCTTCGGTGAGTGCGGAGAACATCTGACAAAGCGCGTCTTCATCGTCTCGACAGGCCCGGCGGTAGATTACCTCCCGGCCATCCTTGAGAACCATCTGACCCTCCACCTTCTGCAGCGCTTCGGAACGCAGACCCTGCGGTGGCCGAGTAGATCCTGCCAACGACGCGACCAGCCTAATGGAGGAGACCGTCTATGTCCAGTCAGAAGTTGCGAAAGTTCCAGATAACGTATTTGGCACGGCCCAGAGAACCCAGAAGGATGCTTATGCCGACCCGAGCCTCACGTTCTGGAAACTGGATGGCGACTAGCCTGAGGTGTTGTGACTCTCGAGATCTGGTCAGAACTCTTCGAAATCTTGGACCTTCTTCTGAGTCAGCTCCTTCGTGTCGGGGTTGAAGTGCCACAGGCCATCCCTGGGACACCAGTAATCCCACAGCGAGAAACGCATGCCGTCAACCGTGACCTCCGTTCTTTCCCGAATGAAGAACATGGGGACCCCACATAGCGGGCAGATCATCTCCCTCGGACTGACTTTCAATGCGATATCGATCGAGATGAAATCGTCCCGGAGCAATAAGGCTAGTCACGAGGACGCAGTCTGACAGAGATAAGGAAGACCTCCCATGTTATTATCGTCCTTAGGATCAACTGAGCAGCCGACCATGAACAGCAAGCCGCGGATGAGCAGGGAATGCCGGAGACATCTCGCAGAGCAATGGCCATGGCAGTCTTTCTGAGTCTGCTTCCGTCTTTCCTCTACGCGTTGTTCCGATTCTCAATCGGTGTGGCGCTTCCCGAGATCAGCAGCGATTTCCGCCTTGACACAAGCCAAGCCGGCGCGCTGCTCTCGATATCGCTAGCTGCGAGCACGGCGACAACCGGGTTGGCTGGGTATCTTTCGGACCGGTTCGGCGAGAAGCCCGTGATGACAAGCGGGATTCTCATGTATTCTACGGGACTGCTGGGGGTTTTGGCCTCTCGGGACTACTGGGTTTTCCTAGCGTTGATTGTTTTGAACGGTCTAGGAAGCGGCCTGATGATTACTCCGACCTATTCGGTTGTTGGGAGACTCGCCCCCAAATCACGTGGGGTTGGGACTGGCGCGTTGAGTGGCTTCTACAATATCGGCGGTTTCGTTGGCCCCGTGCTCACAAGTATGCTTCTCCTTAGCTCAGGATGGAGGTTGCCGTTTGGTCTTATGGGCGGGATGGGCGTGGTGGTCGCGATCCTTGTGGTCCTGCTGCTGAGGGTTCCGTCACCCAGTGTTCGAACCGGCTATTCTCGTTCGTCCCCGTCGTCGGGCTGGGGCTTGTTCCGAAAGCGGAATATGGCGATCGTGGGTGCGGCGATGTTTCTCGGCGACCTCGGATTCTTAGCCTTCGCGTCCTGGGCGCCGACCTTCATGCGCGTGGAACTGTTGATGCCGCCCGAACAGGCTGGGTTCTTCTTCGGTCTCGCGATCGCAGTTGGGGGCGTCGGTGTCATGTCGATGGGATACCTCTTCGATCGAATCGGCGGAAAGCGAGCAACACTCGTAGCCGCGACGATGTCCGTTGTGCTTACGTTTCTCTTCCTTCTTCACCCGGATGGGTATTGGCTATCCATAGTGTTTCTAGTGCTGACCGGTTTTTTCGCCAACTCGTTTTGGAGCCTCCTATCAGCGCTGGCGCAGGTGAGCGTCGATGAGTCTCAGCTTGGAACGGCCACTGGCATCATTCAGAACATAGGATTCGTCGGAGCGATGGTCGGACCGGTCATCGCCGGCTCGTTGGTTGGCGCTCTTCCGATCTCATCAGCGCTGATTGCGAGCGTCACCTTGCCCTATCTGATCTACGCGCTTCTCATGATCCTCTACAAGTCAGATCGAACGTTGGCGTGTTAGCCCTATCGGCTCGGCTGATTTCTCCGAACAGGCTTTTATGCGGAATCAGAACTAAGCCGTTGCCGCGTCGGTGTGACCTATTGTCTCGGATGATTGACGAGTTTAGAGACCTGAGTTTTTCTGATGCTCCGAAGATTGTTGTGAAGCCTCCGGGTCCGAAAGCCAGAGAATTGCTGGAGAGGCAGAAGCAGTTCGATAGCAGAGCCGTCTACTATCCCACGGTTATCCCGACTGCTTGGGATTCTGGCAAAGGCGCTACTCTGAGAGATGTGGACGGAAACACATACATCGACTTCGTTGCAGGGATCTCTGTCCTAAATGTCGGCCACTCCAACCCTTACGTGATCAAAGCCGTACAGCAGCAGCTAGAGAAACTGACTCACGCTCTTGACATACCCACTCCGCAACGGATTCAGCTCATCCAGAAACTGACACAGATTGCTC
>Ga0315314_1001209_pt1 | contig 23998 bp, 24 predicted proteins | sample TDP9_MG_FD_203631 | JGI IMG/M metagenome (GOLD analysis project Ga0315314, IMG submission 203631) | Freshwater sediment microbial communities from Lake Towuti, South Sulawesi, Indonesia - TDP9 | ecosystem: Environmental > Aquatic > Freshwater > Lake > Sediment | place: Indonesia: South Sulawesi... | reverse complement strand
GCTTTGCGGGCCATCCGCCTAGGGCCTCGGTGACTTCTTTGATCAGCTCGTCTTTGACGCCGCTGGCTTTTGCGATGTGAGGTTGTTGTCCAAGATATTGTGCGATCAGTGGCCGTGCTCCGTCCAAGGCTTTCTCGGCGTCCTCATCGAGCGAGCAGACGACGAGCTGAGGTCGGTCGATTTCTTCGACCTTCCTGCCTGCCTTCTTTGCGCCTGATTTCAGGTATTCCATGGCTGTGTTGTTGTACTGTGGGGAGACCAGGTAGTTCAGCACGACGCCGTCTGCGATCTCTCCTGTGAGCCCCATCATTTGCCATCCTGTTGCGCCGATGTAGATCGGAATCTTGCGAGGCGTGTCGGGGTCGCCGTAGACTACGTCCAGACGTATGTCTCTAACCTTCACATGGTCGCCTTCGTACGTCACCGTCTCCATCCTGAAGAGTCGCTTCAGAACTTCCACGTACTCTTTCATAGCCCTCAGCGGTCGTGAGCGATCGATGCCGACCTTCCAAGCAAGTGGATCCCACCAAGCGCCTATTCCGAGAATCATCCTTCCGCCCGAAAGCTCGTCGAGAGTCAGAAATGTCGCCGCGGTCAAGCCAACATTGCGAGTCCAGTTGTTGATTACACCAGTTCCGAGTTTGATTTTGCTGGTCACGGTCGCGACCGCCGCCAGCGGTGTTATGGCGTCCCTCGCAAGCCGAGACTCGGCCTGCCAGACCGCCTCGAACCCGTGTTTCTCAGCGAACTGGGCGTACCTGATGCCGTCCCTGATCGGATGCTTGTCCTGAAGGTAAAGAGCGAACCTCTCCATTTCTACCACCGTATGTCACATGCTTGGTTCGGCTGAAATATGTCAGACAGTTAATCATGTAGATGACTGACACCTATTCAATAACATATGTGAAGAAAAGGCGCAGACCAGAGGGGGTGCACATGATCAAGTTTACCGCAGGCGAAGAGCGATTCTTGAAAAGGAATGAACTGGGAAGACTAGGGACGATCTCTCCCGAGGGCATGCCTCACGTCGTTCCTGTATCTTACATCTATCAAGCGGGCAATATCCTGATTGCGACAGACTATCAAACGAGAAAGTATCGAAACCTACGTGCGAATAACCGAGCGGCTTTCGTCGTGGACGTGTACAAGCCAAACCGAGCGATACTCATTCAGGGCCGAGCGTATCTGTTGGAAAGAGGTTCAGAATTCCAGGAAGCATACGGGCTCTTCTACAATAGGTTCAGCTGGGTGAGAGCGGATCCTTGGAAAGAAGGCGAGGCACCATTCGTCAAGATCGAGCCTACGCACAAGATCAGCTGGGGCTTAGGGGCGAGATGAATGGAGAAGAATGACAAGGATCCCACCGGCTAGGAACTCCCGCTTCTCTCGGTTCCGCATTTCACACAATAGGCCATGCGAACAGACTCCCTGGCAGGGTTGCCAAGCAGGCAGAGTATCTCTAGCTGTTTAACACATGCAAACAGGCCAGTCTCCGCGTGTTATTGGGTAAGGTACCCAGTTGGTCATGGCAGGGTCTCCGCAAAGACACGATGCAGAGCGTTGTCCACGTCGAGAGTTCACACCGTCGGCACAGTCTTGCTTTGGGCGAGTCTTCCCTTTTGCATTAATGATGCGCATATGCGTCGAAAGAAACGATAATGTTCTTATTGTGGGACGCCGATGTCTCACGCGGCGACAGCGAAAGGAGGGATGGGAAAGCAATGAACGGTGAAGCAAAGAAGGACGTTGCACTTGGTGCAATGGCGCTGGGGCTCGGAGTTGCTCTAGGCGCTATTCTAGGCAACGAGAAAACAAGAAAGACACTCGTCGACAACGGCAAGAACCTGTTCAACAATCATCGACGGAAACAAAAGTGACTCAAGGCTTGCACGAATCAATCCAAGACCCGCCTTTTTCGCATTATGTCCGACTTTGAACTTCCGTGACTGTGCTGATCATCGTCCCTACGATGATTGAAGAAACCGACGCGGTCAGTCCCAATGTCAGAGGTTAAGGACTGTCAGGAAAAAGTCGGAGACGAGGTAGCTAGAGACTCAGCGCTCTGATTACCTCATCTGCCGATCCATAGGTCTTGTCGGGAAGGTTCCGTTCCAGCCATTCCCTGTCTAGGGCTGGCATCTCCGCCATTCGGGCGCAGGCGGCTATGACCTCGCTCTTCGAAGACGGGTACTTTAGGTGCTGGATGTGTCTTTCGATGTATGCCTTCACTACTGCGGGCATGATATTTCCTCCCAGCTAGTTTTGGCAGCAGGCGAGCTATTGCTCTTGACACTTCAAATCGAAAAATGACTCAATGGATTCATGATAGCCTTGCAGTCAAGACTGCTGTTTCTTTCACAGTCTAGAATAATGCATTCATGTCCTGCAGCGATTTGTCGTAAATACCACGACCCAGCGCCTAGGATGCCTCGTCCGGCATGTTTCGGGCATCGAAGCCGTCGGCAGACTGATTATGAACTTGTTCATGGTCAATCAATGTGATGGCTGCCTTCGCTGCATGGATCTACTGACGCGTCTAAGAATGCGACAGACAGATGTCGTCGCACGCGGTGCAGAATGTCTGCTGGTATCCGTACGAGTTGTTTCTGTACGAATGTTGTTCCATTGGATGGGGACAATTGCATCTCCTACACATGCACTTGTTCGCAGCGGTCACCCGAGAATTGTTCCTGAGCTTGACCCGACCGATCGGAATTGTCATGTCAACACATCGTCTGCAATTGCCTGAGATGACCGCACATTGAGATATCTTTTCCAGCTTACAACAGCGACAAATATCAAGCCTCATAGTTCACGTGCGTAAACTGTCAATCCGATCGCCCTGCCCTATCACACCTGCCTCCTTCGACCGATGACCGAATTTGAGCCGTTGTTCTCCTACGGGCGATGGGGAGACCGACCGGTCGAAGAACTGTTATTAGCTCGTCTTTTCGGTAGCTAGTGGGCCCCTTCTGCTCGAGTACATGGAATCTAATGTTCGAGTAGGCGCTGGGATGCCAAAACAGGAGACAGCGGATCAAAGGGGACGGAGATCGTGGAAAGGCAATTCTCATTCAGACTGAACGGGCGGGCAGTCTCCGTGTCTGTTCCCCCGGCTTACACACTCCTTGAGGTCTTGCGAGAGGAACTGGATGTCACAGGCCCGAAGGAGGATTGCGGAAAGGGCGAGTGCGGCGCCTGCACCGTTTTGATGAACGGACGTCCGGTACTGTCGTGCCTAGTACTGATCTCACAAGCCGAAGGGGCAGAGATCGTCACCTCTGAAGGATTCATGAAAGAGGAGTCCCCAAGTGACGTGCAGAAAGCATTCATAGAGAACGGCGCCGTGCAGTGCGGCCACTGCATACCAGGTTTCATCGTCTCAGCTGAAGCTCTTCTGAGCCGCAATTCCAAGCCGAGTGTCACGGAGATCAAGAGTGCGCTGGCAGGCAACCTCTGTCGATGTACTGGTTACACGAGCATTGTTCGAGCAGTCCAAGAGACGGCGCAGAAGAGACAGGAAGGTCGGTCGTGACATGAGGCTCGCCGACATAGACGTCGTTTCCCCGACGAGTCTCAACGAAGCCTTGACCGTTCTACACGAGCGATCAGATAGAATTAGGCCGATCGCAGGAAGCACGGACACAATAATCCAGCTGAAAGACGGTCTACTCCAGACAAAGGAATTACTAGATATCTCGAAACTGGGTGAGTTGAGATACATTCTCAGGGAGGGGTCTCGGATTCGCGTCGGCGCACTTTGCACGTACTCAGAAATCATCGAATCCTCCGTCTTGGCAAGTTCATGCTGGATGTTTCTGAATGCTTGCAGAACGATCGGGACTCCGCAGATTCAGAGCAGGGCGACGATCGGCGGCAACTTGGCAAACGCCTCACCGGCCGGAGACAGCATACCACCACTCTATGTCCTAGATGCCATGATCAAGGTTCAGAATAGCGAGCGTGCGCGACATATCCCGATCGAGAAGTTCTTCTTGGGATACCGAAAGGTCGATCTCAGACCTGACGAATTGATCACAGAGATTTCATTCGAGGCAGTTCAGTCGCCTTGCGACGCCACGTTTCTGAAGCTTGGCTTGAGAGAGGCTCACTTCATATCATTAGTCAACATGGCGATCCGGATCCGGTGGGCTGAAGATGGAGCAAGCTTCTCCGATCTCAGAATAGCCATGGGCGCCGTCGCACCAGTCGTCATCAGGGCAAGGAAGTGCGAGGAGTTCCTGCAAAACCAAGCGTTAGGAGAAGACGTAGTTTGGCAGGCAAGTCGAATCGCTTCAGATGAAGCGTCGCCGATCACCGATGTTCGCGCGTCCGCCGAATACAGGCGAGCGATGATACCGTCGCTCCTCTACAAGGCCGTGCACACGCTGATTGACCAACGCAAGGCATGGGAGAAGCGATGAAGGTCAAAGTGAAGCTCTACGGATCATCGCCTCAGGGTCTCGAGAAACGCGAACTCCAGCTCGACCTGCACGGTGATGCGACGACTCAAGATGTTATAGACCGACTGCCGATCAGAGACAAGGTATACCTCTACGTTGTCAGGAACGGCGTGCGTCTCGACCAAGATGCGCGACTTAAGGACGGCGATGAACTGCTGGTCTTCCCGCCGGTAACAGGAGGCACGCAACAAAACGTGAATGCATCCACGCTAGAGCAGCAGGAGCTGCGATGGGTTGGAAAGGAAATCGCAAAGCCTGACGCCTCTGACAAGGCAACAGGACGAGCGAAGTACTATTCCGATCTTCATCTGAAGGACATGCTCTACGCCAGAGTCCTGAGAGCAAACCGCCCGCATGCGCTGATCCAGCGTATCGATACTTCACGCGCACAGGCTTTGTCAGGCGTCGTCGCGGTCCTCACACACAAGGACGTTCAAGGGACAAACCGATACGGAATCGTAACACCTGATCAGCCTGTTCTCTGTGAAGACAGAGTCCGCTTCGAAGGTGACGCTGTCGCTCTTGTGGCCGCAGAGGATCCTGAGACCGCAGAACGCGCCCTTAGCCTGATTGACGTTCAGTACGAGGACTTGCCGGTTGTTTCGGATCCCGTTGAGGCGATGAGACCGGAATCGCCGAGAGTTCATGAGGCTGGCAACATCTACCGTCACGCGCACCTGAGAAACGGCGACGTAGCATCTGCGTTCAGGAAATGCGCGGTCGTCGTCGAGAATACATACCGAACCGGCCGCCAGATGCACATGTTCTTGGAGACCGAGGCCGGCGTCGGACTCCTAGATGAGAATGGAAATGTTGTCCTCTACGCCGGAGGCCAGTCACCATATCGCGATCAACTTCAAGTGGCCAGAGCGCTTGGAATTCCGCGCGAGAAGATCAGAGTAGTCTCATCAATAGTTGGAGGCGCGTTCGGCGGCAAGGACGAGGTAACGGTTCAGATTCACCTTGCGTTACTAGCTTTGAGGACGAAACGTCCGGTCAAAATGGTGCTATCACGTGAGGAATCTGGACTTAGCGGGCTTAAGCGGCATCCAGTAACCATCACAATGCGAACAGGAGCCTCCTCGGACGGAAAATTGCTCGCAAACCAAGTGAGAATCATCTCCGACACGGGAGCCTACGCGTCCCTAGGCGGAACGATCCTAGATGTGACGATGGAGACTTGCTGCGGACCGTACAACATTCCAAACATTGACATCGACGCCTACTGCGTATACACAAATAACGGCTTCTCGGGAGCATTCCGAGGGTTCGGCGCACCCCAAGCAGCCTTCGCCATGGAGTCTCAAATGGACATAATCGCGGAGAAACTCAAGATCGACAAACTCGAAATCAGAAAACGAAACGCAGTTCGAGAAGGAGACATCAGCACATTCGGCGTCAAGATCCCCGGCAGCATAGGAATCCATGAGACCCTTGATGTTGCTTCCAAGTCTGATCTTTGGCTTCACCGCGACAAGTACAGATCCGATTCATCCCAGCCGTGGCTCAAAAGGGGGATCGGAATCGCATGTGCCCTGAAAGGCTTCACGTTTGGCGCGCTGCCGGACTTCGGAGCGGCATCCGTCACGCTCAAGCGAGACGGCACATTCGATGTCGGCACCAGCTGCCCGGACATGGGACAGGGCAACGTAACAGCCTACGCTCAGATCGCAGCAGAGGAACTGCGTTGCCGTTTCGAAGACGTGTGTATGGCTTCTGCAGACACAGCTCTCGCGCCTGACACTGGAAGCTCCACTGCCTCCAGATCAGTATACGTGGGTGGCAATGCGATCATCAGAGCAGCGCAGAAGATGCGTGTGCTTCTGGTCTCCTACGCGAGTCAAGTCCTGGGTGAACCTGAAACCAAACTGGAATGCCGCGACGGAGCCGTCATCGTGAGCGACAATCCGAAACGCAAGGTAACCTATCGCCTCCTAGCTGAGCGCGTGCATTCTAGCGGGGAGCAGTCGCGAGTTGAAGCTGGGTTTGAGGTTCCGAGATTCGAGCGCCCGCTCAAAGGGAGCTTGGAGATACCTCACTGGGCGTTCATGTACGCAACGGCCGTGGCGCTCGTTGAAGTCGACACTTTGACTGGCAAGGCAAAGACCCTGCGATTCCTCATAGTCCCCGACTCGGGCAAAGTGATCAATCCGCAGAACTTCAAGGGGCAATGTGAGGGCGCGGTCGTCCAAGGCGTCGGGTACGCGTTGATGGAGGACGCGATCATCGAAGACGGGCGCATAAAGACTCCCAACTTCACGACGTATCTGATTCCAACAATCATGGACGCGCCGGATATCGAGGTCGTGCCTGTCGAGACTTACGAGAAGACGGGGCCGTTCGGGGCCAAGGGCGCGGGGGAAATTGCGCTAGTCCCGGTCGGACCTGCGATCTCGAATGCCATCTACGATGCGACCGGCGTTCGATGCTTCGCGTTGCCCATCACGCCGGAGCGGCTGTTCAACAGGATGCAAGCAAAGAAAAACGAGATGAAATCTCAGTGGCCTCAGTGAGAGTTAGACTCTTTCACGAACTCAGGACCGCTGCTGGAAGCGGTGAGACTACCGTCACCGCCAACAATATCGGTGAACTCGTACGAACCTTGGCCGAGAAATATGGTGAGATGACAAAGAACGTCTTGTTTGACCGAGAAGGCCACTTCCGAGAGTATGCCTTCATTTATGTCAACAACATACTCCAGAAACCGGTTGATATGTCAGCTCCGCTGAAAGATGGCGATGTCGTATTGGTGATTCCACCTGTAAGCGGAGGATGACCGATGCCTAGATTCGACATCTACATCCCGTCGAGCCTTGACGATGCGCTCAGGTATCTCGACGAAAACTCGACCAACGCGCTTCCCGTGGCAGGAGGAACAGATCTCCTGCCACGTATTAGGAGAAAACAAGTCTCCGTCAAGAACCTGCTTGATCTTTCAGGCCTGACGGAGCTCAGATACATCAGAAGGGAAAGCGCCAAAATCAGCATCGGCGCAATGACGACGATAGCCGACCTTGAGACGCAAAATGACGGCACGACTTGGGGCAAACTCATCAAAGATGTGACCATGAAGTTCGGGTCACCAAACATCAGAAGCACAGCAACGGTGGGCGGAAACATCTGCGCCGCATGCTCCTCTGAAGATCTAATCCCGATCTTTCTAACGCTCGACGCAAAGGTGAGAGCCATCCGAAAGGACGGGGCACGGGAAATGTCGCTGCAGGAATTCTTGGCCGCAAAGCGAAAAACTGCTCTTGGGCCTGGGGAGATTCTTGGTGAAGTGTCATTTGCTGAACCTAACGGTCGAGCCGCATGTGCATTTCAGAAACTCGGAATGCGTAACACCCTAATCATCGCCCTAGTGTCAGTCGCAGCCTTCCTTGAAGCAAACCAAAACCGGTCTAAGATCGACTGCGCCAGAATCGCCTTGAACCGTCTCAAAGGCAAAATACCAGAAAGAGCCGATGCCGTGGAAAAGGCGCTTCTCGGTCAGAAACTGCATGAGCAAACCATCGACATGGCTGTCGAGTCTCTTGAGGACGAAATAGCGTTGACGTCCGACTCCCGCGCCTCAGCCGAGTATCGGTCGGAAGCAGCGAAGGTGTTGCTCCGCCGAGCACTCATTCAATGCCAAGAAACCATTCTTGGAGGATGAGGATAGTTGACTAAGCATCTTGTGAAATTCAACGTGAATGGCAAGGATCACGCACTCGTCGTGGGATCCACGGAGAGACTCCTCGACGTGCTCAGAGACCGGCTGAACCTGAAGGGCGTCAAGGAAGGCTGCGGAACAGGAGACTGCGGGACTTGCACCGTAATCATGGATGGTCGGCTCGTCAACTCCTGCCTCATACTGGCAGTGCAGGCGAGAAACAGGAAGATCACAACGATCGAGGGCGTAGGCACAAGTGAGAAACCACATCCAATCCAGAAGACGATCATGAAATACAACGCGGCACAGTGCGGTTTCTGCATTCCAGCCATGGTCCTCGCCGGAAAGAACCTGCTCGATCATAACCCCAAGCCTTCGCGAGACGAGATCAAGGAAGCAATTAGCGGAGTCCTGTGCCGTTGCACGGGCTACTACAAGCTCATCGAAGCCATCCAAGACGCGGCCAAAGAAGTTTCGGGGGTTAAGGTTTGACGGAAGCCACGCTCCTTCAGAAGTTACGCGAGGGCGAGGGTTTCGCACTGATTGGCAAGAGACTTCAGCGGCTTGATGCGCTGGGGAAGGTGCTTGGCCTTCCGCTGTACACATCGGATATTGCTCCAAGAGACGCGCTAAAGATCAAGGTAGTCAGGTCAACAGTACCTCACGCACTCATCAAAGGAATCGACACAGAATCGGCGAAGAAAGTGCCTGGCGTCTTGGCGATCCTAACGGCGCACGATATTCCCGGAATCAATGAGGCGTACGCGCTACTGCCGGACCGGCCTCTGCTCGCAACGGCGAAGGTGAGATGCCAAGGTGAGGCAATCGCCATAATCGCTGCTGAAGATTCCGAGACAGCCGAGGAAGCCGGGGACAAGGTCCGTGTCGAGTACGAGCGACTCCCAGCGGTGACATCTCCGATCGAAGCCATGAAGCCGGATGCCGTCCGCGTTCATGAAGGCGGTAACATCGCAAAGTATCTGAAGATCAGAAAGGGGGACGTGAATGAAGGATTCCGACAAGCTGACGTGACAATAGAGAACACTTACAAGACGCAGTTTCAGGACCCGACCGCTCTCGAGCCGGAGGTCGGAATGGCATGGCTCGAGAAGGATGGATCGGTGACGTGCGTCGGATCCATGCAGACGCCGTATTACGTCCAGACCGGGGTTGCCAGGGTTCTAGGTATCAGTCCCGACAAAGTCAGAGTCATTCAGGCAACCACAGGCGGAGCGTTCGGACCGAAGTCGGACGAGATGCCGGTGGACACCTGTGCAATGTCCGCTTTGGTGGCGCGGAAGACGGGCAGACCAGCAATCCTAGCGTACAGTCGACATGAGTCCATGATAGCTCACACGAAGCGTCATCCGTTCGTGATCATGCTGAAAACCGGCGCCACGAATGATGGACGCCTAACCGCGTCGGAGGCCTTGGTTGTATCGGACACCGGGGCATACGCTTCCCTCGGGCCATTGGTGATCATTAGGGCCTGCTTCCACGCGACAGGGCCGTATGTGATCCCGCATGTCAAAACAGATGCGTACTGCATGTACACGAACAACACGATGGCCGGCTCCTTCAGAGGATTCGGAAGCCCTCAGGTCCACTTCGCCGCCGAGTCCCAGATGGACGAACTAGCGAAGAAGCTTGACATGGACCCGCTCGACCTCAGAATGAAGAACATACTGAGACCGGGAACGCTCACGGCTACTAGTCAGCTCGTGGACGAGGCATGCGGGCTCGAGGAATGCGCAAGACGAGCCACGGAGGCAGCCGAGTGGCACACAAGACGACGTGAGTTCGCTGGCGACCGAAGCACCTTCCGGCGAGGAATCGGCATCGCCCTAATGTACCACGGCAACAGCCTCGGACCGGAAGGAAACGACTACGCGTACGTTCACGTGGTCATCAAGCCTGACACACGAGTGGTCGTGAGAACTGCACTAACTGAGTATGGAACTGGCGCAATCTCAGGGCTAGCCCAAATCACGGCTGAAACCCTAGGCCTTCCAATCGACCTGTTCGAACTTGACAGACCCGACACGGCTTCGTGTCAAGAGACCGGCCCGACAGTCGCGTCACGCGTCATCGTGATCGGAGGACGAGCTGCCCAGATCGCAGCGCAGAAACTCAAGCACAAGATACTGATTGTCGGAGCCGACCTGCTCCATTGTGAAGCGTCGAGCCTGACGATCAAGAACGGCCTCGTCAGTCACTTGCAGGACGAACGACGAACTGTCACATTCCAAAAGGTCGTGGAGGAATGCTACAAGAGACATGTCAGCCTGACTGAGACGGGCTACTACATCGCGCCAAAATGCGACTTCGAGGCTGAGACCAGTCAAGGAACCACATATCAGCAGTACACCTACGGTGCGGTTGTAGCCGAAGTGCAGGTGGACACAGAACTGGGAATTGTCAAACCGCCAAGGATCACCGTAGCCTACGATGTCGGGCGAGCGATCAATCCGCTCTCACTGGAAGGGCAGATCGAGGGCGGTACGATCCAAGCGCTCGGCTATGGGTTAATGGAGCAACTGACTCATGTAGACGGTGTGGTTGCCAATCCAACGCTCGGCGACTACTACATTCCCACATCGCTTGACATCCCGGAGATGCAAACGATCATCGTGGAGTACCCGGGAGCCGTAGGGCCGTTCGGCGCGAAGGCCATGGGAGAACCTCCCGTGGATTTGCCAGCGGCGGCTCTCGCGAACGCGGTCGCAAACGCAACTGGGTCAAGAGTATTCGAACTACCTCTCACCGCAGAGAAAGTCCTCTCAGCAATAAGAAAGGCTCAGTGAAATGGATTCGAATCCAGCGGTGAGGTAACCTTGTTATTGCTCAAGCTGTGGCAATGACATAATCCTATCGAAGATTGGTTTGGCGAAAGTTCCAGCTTCGAGGCTAAGTACGATCACATGCTCACGCGTCTTGAACAGCATGAGAGTCAACTTCTGGAAGCAGAGAAGAGAATAACTGATCTTGCCCAAGTCGTCTTCCAATCTTTGAGCAAGCCCAAGTATGATCTCTGGGATTATCTGAATGAATTCGCGATCCTTCTCTTCTGGCGTGAGCGACTTGACGCCTGATCTCATGCGCGACGCTTTGATGTCATAGCTTGGCCCCGGACCAACCACGCCGACATATCGTATGTTACTGTCAAGAGAAAACAGAGCATCAACTATCCGGTTCGGTTCCATAGGACACACGAGCGCGCGAAGTGAAATATAAGCCCTCAAGGCCGCCGTTGCGTGATGGTGTTGAGTGTCTCCTATGTCAGGAGAGAGAAACGCTTAGCAAGTGCTTTGTCGAAGGGGGCTATCCGTACGCAGACATATTCGAACCAGAGTTGTCCGGATTGTGGAATTTCAGAGCTGAACAGAAGACCTTCGAGGTCGGAGGCGTCAGCATCGGCGGTGTTCCGGGACAGCGTCCCGTTGTGCTGGTTGGGACACTATTCTATCATCGCCACAAAGTCGTGAAAGACGAGAATGTCGGCACCTTCGACGAAGATACAGCGGAGCAACTCGTGAAAACTCAAGACGAAATGTCTGAGAAGACAGGGAACCCTGCGATAGTTGACGTTGTGGGCGCGAGCGTTCCGGCGATGAAGAGACATCTTGAGTTCGTCGCAGATCATACCAACGCTCCTATCATGGTTGATAGCCCTTCAGCAGAGATCAGAGCTACGGGCATCTCGTATGCAAGAGAGCTTGGAATCCTACACCGCGTGATATACAACTCGATCAATCCAACCAGCAAACAGGACGAATTGAACACGCTTCAATCATCAGGCGTGAACAGCGCGGTTATTCTTGCATACAATATGAGGGACTTCAGCACCGCGGGCAGGATAGGTGCCGTGAAGGAACTCCTAGACAGGAGAAGAGAGATTGGAATCGACAAGCCTCTCATTGACACATGCGTTCTTGACCTTCCGACGCTCGGTCAAGCATTGCGAGCAATGTACGAACTGAAGGACGAGTTCGGCTTCCCTGTTGGATGCGGCGCTCACAACGCCGTTGCTCTGTGGAAGGGACTGAAGACTAAGATGGGAGAGCAGGCCGTCAGACCGACACTTGCCTCAGTGAGCGCAGTAAGCGCAGCGGTAGGTGCTGACTTCATCCTCTACGGACCGATCGATCATGCAGAAGTGGTCTTTCCCGCGGTGGCAATGGTTGATGCAGCGTACAGTCAGCTCCCATTAGAGAAGAAGATTCAGATTCCGCGAACTCACCCAAGATACAGAATTGGCTAGCTCGCGCGTGGAAGACGATTCCATGGATATAGTCGAGACGGTCGTCAAACGGCTGAGAAGTACACCCGGAGTCGTAGGATGCTGGATTCTCCCAAACGAGGATAGGGAATCACTGCGACGACTGGAGACGGAATCGAATCTCCGACTAGGTTTGCCGGGAATGGAAATTGTGAACGAGGGAATAAGGGCAGTCCTAGACCGTCAGCATGTTGTCTTGATCTCTCATTCTCCGGCGTTGCGCCACCCGCCTGGCCCGATCATAGTCATAACTGATGAAGCAAACATCGTGGGAGAGGAGATCTGGGAGCCCAGTCAATTCGAGAAACTCTCGAAAGACCCGAACGCGATCTTTCTAGGTAAGAGTCTAGTTCTCTACCGCGATGCTCTTAGGCTGGCCAGAGGAAAGCCTCTGAAATTTGCTTACAAGCCGCTGCCGTTTCCGGAACTCCAAGAAGTCGAGGGAGTCAAGGATGTCGTCTCAATTACCATGACAATCCCGGTGCATCTACGATACGCACAGAAAGCAGGATGGAACCCAAACGACCCGAACTTGGGTACAGTCCTGATCGGATTCAACGTATCCAAGCAATCGGACACCAAAGCAAGGTAGAGAGCAGTTGTTCTACCAGAATACTGTCCAAAAGCGAGCGCTTGTACTCACATCGCTCACACATTTCGTGAACGATGGCGTTTCGATGGTACCGCTGTCCATCTTTCCATTGCTCCTGACCTACTTTGGATTGGCGGCGCCTGAGCTGGGTGTAGTCGCCTCAATGTGGAACGTAACTTCAGTAATCGGAAGCCCGGCTGTAGGCCATCTGTCGGACCGGCTCAAACGTAACCGCACGCTTCTTGCAGCCGGCCTCGTGATGATGGCTGTGGGAATTGTTGGCACCGGCTGGTCTGTCAGTGAAAGCGCATTCCGGACTTTCTTGCCGCTGGATGTGTATCCAGCGCTTGTCCTGTTCGCTGGTATAGGGGGTCTTGGTTCAAGCGTGTGTCATCCGATCGGAGGAACGGTCCTGAGCCAAGCCTACCCTCCGTCTAAGATCGGGAAAGCGCTCGGCCTCAATGGCGCGCTAGGCAGCTTGGGGCGCGCGTTGTATCCTAGCCTTGTCGTCATTTTGATCAGTGCCTTTGACTTGGCAAACGGGGTGATGGTGCTAGGTCTCCTTGGGCTTCTTCCAGTCGCTTTCATCAGACTCTTTCCGTTTGTAAGTCGACCGGACGCCGCTCCACCTATTTCACCAAGTAAGCTAACGCTTGGCTCCGTAAGATCGAGTGATCTTCAGCGAAGTACTCTGCACAAAGCTCCCTCATTCGGCCGGTCGGCAATAACCAGCCTTCTGGTGCTGACTACTATTGGGGTGATCAGAGGAGCCTTCGGTCAAGGCATAGTGAGCTTCCTTTCAGTGTTCATCGTTCAGGTTCAGCAGTACTCTTTCAGTTTCGGTGTTGGCGTGATCGTCATGGTTTCAATCATCCTGAGTGTTCCAGGGCAGGTTCTCTTCGGCCACTTCTCAGATCTACACCGAAGAGCCTCACTCGTGGTGAACACCGCAGGACAAGCCTTAGCGATCATCTTCTATCTTTTCACGCTCTCAAACCCGATAGGGTCCACGATTTTCTTGGCTCTCTTCGGATTCTTCACGTATAGTAGCTACCCGGTATTCATTTCCGCGGTGACTGACGCCGTCCCGATTGATCTGCTGTCTCTATCCAATTCGATCGTCTGGGGCATCGGAGTCTTGGGCGGTAACGCTATCGGGCCGCTGATTGTTGGTCTCCTAGTCGGCGACACTCTCTCGCTGTTGCCAACGATCTTTTTTGGACTCGCCGTGGCATCAGGACTCTCAACAGCACTCGTCGTATTCCTACCTAGGCGACAGACGAGCATAGAGTCAGGCTAAGCGCGCTAGGTTAGCGCCGGTTCTGTTGACTATTTGCCCTGAAAGCGGGGCGGACGTTTTTCATGAAACGCCTGTATGCCCTCTCCGTAGTCTTCGCTGTCGTAGACACGGCGGCGGATATGTTGGATCTCCTCGGCGGTCTCGGCGTCGATGGGGTGACCTTTCGAAAGCAAGCGGAACTGCTCCTTCAAGGCGCGAACAGCCAGCGGAGCGTTCCTGAGGATCCTGCTGGCCAAGTCTCGTGTGAAGCGTTCAAGGTCTGTAACTGGAACGAGATGATTCAGGATGCCGGCGTTGAGAGCGTCAGTGGCGTTGATGGGCTCGGCTGTGAAGAACATCTCCTTCGCCTTGTTGAGTCCAAGCACGTTGACGAAGTGAATCAGGCCTGAAGCATTGTAGGGGATCCCGATCTTTGCTGGAGTCACGGCGAAGGAAGTCGTCTCGCATCCAATGATGATATCGCATGTCAGGACCAGGTCACAAGCCCCGCCCCAAACGCTGCCCTCAATCATGGCAATCACGGGACCGGGGTAGTCTTGTATGCGGCGCAAGAGACGTTCGAAAGGGGCCGCATAGGGGAGCGGGTCACGACCAGGCCGAGGGAGTTCGTTGACATCATGACCGGCTGACCAAACCCTAACACCAGGAGCCGCCCGCAAGATGACGACTCGAATATCCGATGCCTCGAACTGATCGAGCACACCGAACAGTTCCCGAATTAGCGCAGCGTTGAGACAATTCCGCTTCTCTAGGTTGTTGAGCTTGATTATACCAAGGTGACCATCCGTTTCGCTCAGAACCAATACCATCGCCTACACCTTCATGCTGTCACGATCTCGGTAAGAGAATAGACTTCTCTCAATTCAAACCTACGCTACATGCGCGTCAAGAACGCCGAGAACGCCTTTGACCCAGACGGGACCAGTTCCATGGCACTATTGAGCCTAGACATCCAATGGTCCGCTACTGACCGATCCCCTCGGACCCCACCAAAGAATACTTGGAGCCTGTGGCGATAGCGTCGGAACCGAAGTCTATGTCTACTGGCAGATCAGATGAAATGGATCCTTCGCCTCGGCCGGAAACGCCCTTAGACCAAAAGGCCCGTGCACAATACGACGATTACGTCTTGAGAACCCTCCCACGACAGAAACCGGAATGCGCAGTGCCTCTAGTTGATCAATTACCGCCCGTTCTGACTCCGGTCGCACCGCGACCACGAGCGAACCTGTTGAAGACATGGACATGAGCTCCTTCCAAGAAAGCCGGAAGCGGCGAGCCAAGTCTTGGATCCCGCTGCAGAACAGGATCTTATCAAAGTGGATAGTGAATCCCAGTCCCGCGGCTCTGGACATCTCGTCAACCGCAGCAACCAGTCCGCCCTCGGCGACATCGTGCAGTCCATGAACAGCAGGCATTCGCGAAAGGAGGAGCGCCTCCCTTACACATGACTGGAATTTGAATAGTCTTGCATACTTTCTCGACCTCTCTTCTCCAAGCACTTCATTAGCGAGGCTCGGACGCATGCGTGAGAAGGTCGCCAAGCTCTCCATGCCAACTGGTTTTGTGCAGAGTATCCTGTCTCCATGTGCTGCATCGGCAGGTGTCTTGATTTGGGCGCACGGTGCAAAGCCGTAGGCCGTGCATGCTCCAACAAGTTCTCGCAGGGCCTCGTATCTTCCAGTGTGTCCGGTGACAATACTCATGCCTAGCTCACTGGCAGCCTCCTGCGCGTCCCTCGTGACCCTCTGAAACACATGCTTCTTCGTTCCCCGTGGAGCAAGTAGGTTCACAGCGCAATAGCGTGGCTGGACTCCAAAGACTGCGACATCCGACGCAGCGTAGTGAATGAGTAACCAACCGAACCAAGGCGTGGGCACTGCCAGACACGGGTCTGTTGACACGACTGCGCAAAGACCGCCCCTGACCCTGTGAACACCTGAATCAAGCCCTACTCCTGGAGGTACAACAACGGAGGAACTCCACTTGACGTACCGGAGGACTTGTTCAAGCTCGTTTGGCGGCAGCTTTCCCATCGCAGACTACCACGCTACCAGCTTACAGCCTTGCTCTCAGTCTCGTATGCCCAGCTCTGGTGAATAGATAAAGCGACCCTATCCGACTATTCCGGGAGTGCAATCACTCGTCGAACAGGCCAATCGCGTTCCTCTCTCTGACCAAGTCTCTGGGATGCAAAGACATCGTGTGCATGGGTTTCGGGCTGCCTCTGAACAGTAAGGGTCAACGGGGCGAACATGTGGAAGGCTCACGCTGGTGCCTCTATCGGACTTCTCTCATCATGCTGATGACAGCATTTGCTAGAAAGACATGACGCAGATGTGACATCGGCCAGCAGCCGCCGGGATCTGGTATCGTTGCCCGTCTTGACGGATGTCTACGGAAAAGCGATCCTGGCCTGCTGCTTGTCGGACGTGTTTTTCCGCGAATTGTTGTCCGCACGCGTAGGGCTTGTTTGAACTACACAATGTAGGTTCCAGTGACCATGTAGCTGACTGCCTGTGCGATGTACCATGCGTGATCAGCGATCCTCTCAAGATGGCGTGCTATCAACGCCGTTGAGACCGCTTCTGCAGGCGTCAGGTGCGGGTTGCTCATGACTCCTTTGAGGTAGTCCCTGTACAACTGGTCAACCTCGCTGTCCATCTCGATGAGCTGACGCGCAATTCCTACTTCGCGAATTCTGAGCGCCGTGAAGCTGAGCCTCATCATTTTCAGGACTTTCTGAGACATCTTCTCGAGGAACGCCTTGTCAGCGGCCTTACCCCCGTTGATGAAGTTGAGGACTTGGACAATGTCGTAGGCGTATCTACCTAGACGGGCCAGATCGTAGGCTACCTTCATGTTAGACTTGATTATGCGAAGGTCCGACGCGACAGGTTGGTATCTGGCAATAAGCTCGACGGCTTTCTCCTCGACATCATCGTATCTTCCCTGAAGCTCGTTTGACCAGACGCGTACTTGAGTACCAAGCTCTTCACCGCTTGTAGCAGCCTGCAATGATGCAGAGACTGTTCTCTCAGCTAGGTCGGCCATCTCGAACAGTATCTCGGACATCGCATTCAGTCCCACGTCTAATGGGCGCTCGTAGGATGACAAAACTAACCAAACCTCCCTGTGATGTAATTCTCAGTAAGCTTGTTCGTCGGATTCTCAAATATCTGATCAGTCAAGCCATACTCAACCACTTTACCCAAGTACAGAAATGCCGTATAGTCAGAAACTCTAGCCGCTTGCTGCATGTTGTGTGTCACGACGACGACGGTGTAGTTCTTCTTGAGTTCGGCCATCAATGCTTCAATCTTTGCCGTTGCGCTTGGATCCAAAGCTGAACAGGGTTCATCCATGAGCACCACCTCTGGTTTGACTGCGAGGGCCCTTGCAATGCATAGTCTCTGTTGCTGCCCGCCGGACAGTTCCAACGCCGAATCTTTGAGGCGATCCTTGACTTCATCCCAGAGCGCAGCACCTCTGAGGCTTTCTTCGACAACCTTGTCCGTCTCTTCTTTGCTGGTGCGTTTCTGAATTCTCAGTCCGAATGCCACATTGTCATAGATTGATTTCGGAAACGGGTTCGGCTTCTGAAAAACCATTCCTACTCGCATTCTTAGGGCGACAACGTCCACCGAAGGTGAGTAAACGTCCTCACCGTCGAGGAACACAGATCCCGTGACATTGCAGTCTGGTATTATGTCATTCATTCGGTTGAATACGCGAATGAGTGTGCTCTTGCCACAACCAGACGGCCCCATGATTGCCGTTATAGAGTTCTCAAGGATATTGAGGTCGACGTTGTCCAGAACCTGTTTCTGACCAAACCAGAGACTGAGGCCTCTCGTTTCAATCTTGGATCTTTTCATCAGGTCACCCACCTGTACTTCTGTCGGTAGTAGCTCCTGATCACAATCGCAACCAAATTCAACGACAGGACCAAGAGCAGAAGCACAAGGACTGACCCAAACTGGATTGGTCTAGTGAGTCTGGGGTTCACGCTCTGAGTCGAGAGTGTGAATATGTGAAATGGGAGCGCCATGAACTGATCAAATATGGAGTTTGGAAGCTCAGGCAAGTAGTACGCAGCACCAGTTAGCAGGATTGGAGCGGTCTCTCCAGCGGCCCTAGCTAATCCGAGTATGCATGCAGTTAAGATTCCTGGCGCCGCAAAAGGTAGCACAGCGTCGCGAATAACCTGCCACTTTGTTGCGCCTAACGCGAATGCTCCCTCGCGGTATGAGGGCGGAACAGTTCTCAGCGCCTCTTCTGAGGCTGAGATTATCACAGGAAGTGTCAAGAAAGAAAGTGCGAGTGCCGAGGATAGTATGCTGAAGCCCAGCCTAAGAAAAAGGACGAATAGACCTAGGCCGAGTAGGCCGTATACGATGGAGGGTATTCCTGCAAGAACTACAGTTGCCGTTCGGATCATGTAGAGCGTCTTGCTTCTCCTAGGGTCAGCGTACTCGGAGAGATAGATAGCCGCACCTACACCCAGTGGAAGCGCAAACAGCAGCGTAAGAAGGGTGAGGTAGAAGGTTCCGACGATCGCTGGGAAAACGCCTCCGGCGGTCATTCCTTCGCGTGGGCTCTCTAGCAGAAAGCTCAGGCTAAGTGCAGGAGTGCCATTCCAGACAAGATATCCGAGGAGGAGAAACACGGACGCGACAATTACGGCTGCAGACAAGCGCAGCAGCGCGAACGCGATCCGTTGTGTTGCAGCCTTTGTCATCTGCCCAACGCCTTGTATCGTCTTACAACGAATTGAGCGATCAGATTGATTGCGAGCGTGAAGAGAAACAAAACCCCGCCAACGGCGAAAAGAGAATAGAAATGTGTTGAGTTGAACGTCACCTCGCCCATCTCTATGGCGATGACGGCCGTCATCGTCTCTACCGAGGCGAGCGGATCGAAGGTGACTACTGCCGCGTTCCCGGCAGCCATTAGGACAGCCATGGTCTCTCCAATCGCGCGGCCAACTCCAAGCATGACTGCCACGAATATTCCCGAGAGAGACGACGGCAAGACCACCTTGCTTATCATCTCCCACTTTGAGGCGCCAAGAGCAAGAGCTGCCTCCTTGTATTCCTGCGGAACCGACGATATGGCGTCCTCCGATATCGAAACGATCGTTGGAGCCACCATCAGAGTGAGGACGATAGAAGCGTTCAACGCATTCAGTCTGATTGGATTATGAAAAGCGCCTTGGATCATGTCGGCAATGATTACCAGAGCTACAAAACCGTAGACCACCGATGGAATCGCGGCCAGCATCTCGATGACTGGTTTCGCAATTTCCCTCACCGTCGAGCTGGCGACCTGCGACAAGTAAGTGGCACAAAGTATGCTGATCGGCACAGAGAATACGATTGAGAGGCCAGTGACGAGGAGAGAGCCTGTAAGCATTGGCACGAGACCGTACTTCGGTTCTTCCGAGACAGGCTGCCAGATCGTGCCTGTTAAGAAACGCATGATGTCAATGTCTCGAAAGGCCTGAAGCCCATTCGAAAACAAGAATACGAATATCAGAACCACAATGGCAACAGAGGCCAACGCCGCTGCCCAGAACGCCCGCTCAAGAACCTTTTCGCCAAGTCTTGTTCTTGGATGTGTGATTGGTGAGCTGCCGCGTTCTGTTCTCAAGCGTAGCTCACCCCGCCACATGCTGTCGAGAGTCAGGGGACCCTGTCGTGAAGCAGCCCGGCATCGTGCTTATCCGAGTATCTGCAGTTGTTCTTCTGCGACGAATGCTGGTATTGGTATGTATTCGACCTGCGATACGAGGGCTTGCCCTTGCGGGCCTATGATCCACTTGATGTACTGTTTGACTTCGCCCGCCGGAGCGCCGTTGGTGTACAAGTACAGGTATCGAGAGATGGGATAACTGCCATCGAGGATGGTCGATTGGCTAGGCAGCACTGCAGCAGAATTGGCATCTTTCTTCACGGCTAGTATCTTCACATCGCTCTTCCTCGATTCAGCGTAAGCGATGCCTACATAGCCGATGCCGCCCCTGTCCTTCGAGACGGCGTCTACGATGTCAGCGTTGCCGTTCAATGACTGCATGTCAGCCCTGTAGTCCTTGTTTCCGAGAACATGTTCCTTCCAGTAGACGTAAGTTCCTGAGTTGGATTGGCGACCGTAGGTGATAATCTGCATATCAGGTCCACCCAGCTGTTTCCAGTTTGTTAGGTTGCCTCTGTAGATTAGACCAAGTTGTTCGATTGTCAATTCCCCTATCGAGTTGCTGGGGTGTACTATTGCAGAGATCCCATCAAGTGCAACTTTCCACTCGACTGGATTGATGCCTTTTGATTTGGCTTCGTCCAGTTCCTTCTGGCTGATCTGCCTGGACGCATCGGCGATGTCGATCTGTCCATTGATCAATGCCGCAATGCCCGTTCCAGAGCCGCCTCCGCTAACGGCGATCTGCGCATTCGGATGAGTCTTCATGTACTCCTCAGCCCAACGCTGGGCAAGTACGAGCAGGGTGTCGGACCCTTTCTGATTGATCACAACGACCGCGCGCTGTGCGCTCGTGGTTTCCTGAATCGTCGATTGCGGCGCGCTAGGAGTCGGGCTGCCGATGTAGTAAGCTGCCAGAGCAGCCACTACTATTATCGTTATCACAACGGCCCCGATCATCAGGGGCCTATTCCGTTTGGTGCTCAATTCTCATCAACGGCACCGCATGCCTCTCGGGCAGGATATATGATTGGTCGACGAGAAATATGTGACCTCAGTGTGCGTCATATAGTTCATGTAGCCGACCCGCCTATGCATTAGGCTGTGGACTAGATTGCCAGAGGCTCCGTCGTCAGAGGGTGAGATTCGGAAGCTGCAAGAGACGGGCAGGGCTTCCTACATAGTTTCGCTTCCCAAGAAGTGGGTACAGGACCTAGGTCTGCGCAAAGGGTCGCCTGTTCGAGCTACGAGGCAGGAAGACGGCTCTCTCATCCTGTCTTCCGGCCAAGTGATGCCGAGGCAGCGGCTGACGGAAATCGTGGTTGAGGTCGGCGCCGATCAAGACCCCCAGTCGCTGGTGAGAAAGTTGATCGCGCTGTATTTGATAGGTTTGAACACGATCGTCTTGAAGTCAAGAGTCTCTGGAATCTCCCCACGAGTAAGGGACGTGGCTAGGAACCTTGTCAGAACCAAGCTGGTTGGCACAGAGATTGTCTCCGAGTCCTCATCAGAGCTTGTTATGCAGGTCCTGCTGAGCTACCCGGAGCTCTCGGTCGAGAGCGCCCTACGGAGGATGGTCACAATTGCCGACCAGATGCATAGAGATTCAGTGACCGCATTGTGCGAGGGAAAGTCAGACCTTGCAGCTCAGGTTATCAAGAGCGATGATGAAGTGGATCGCTTTGGTTTCTATATTGTGCGCCTGTTGAAGCATGCTGTTGAAGATCCACGACTCGTCAAAGAGGTAGGACTGAGATCACCACGTGATTGTCTCGGTTATCGGCTGATAGCGAAAAGTGTGGAAAGAATTGCCGATCATTCCGCAATGATAGCCCAGCATTCAGCCAAACTCGAAGAAGCACTCGCTTCCAGGCTCGCTGCTCGAATCAAGGATCTCAGCGAATTCTGCAGCAGTCTATTCCAAGATGCGACGCAAGCCCTCTTCAGAAACGACTATTCGATGGCCGACAAGGTCTTGGTAAGGCAGGAACGCGCTCACGCTCTTGAAGCCGAGATTGAAAAGCACATCTACCGGCAGAACCTTTCGCCTGAGGAGACCTCTGAACTCAGATTGATCTTGGAAAGTCTAAGAAGAATAGGCGAGTATGGCGCAGACGTGGCAGAGATAGTGCTCAACCTGACCGTCAGCAAGGAAAGCATCCAGTAGGGACAAACGCTTTCTGAACTACTTCGCATGGGCAACATGCACAATGCAGAAATATCTTGGTTCAGCACCGTTGGTCACCTTGGAATGTGAAGCCGAAATCACAGATCCGAACCGAACCTGAGACCCAAGACGGCTCCAAGCACTCGCTTCTTGACGGTGGCCTCAGTCACAGAGCTTGGCGCGGAGAAGATGCGGTAGCAGTTCATTCGACCGTGAGTTCCAGTCTCACGCCCAAGAAAAAGAAACGACAGGCATGACATTTCTCGAACCGAGGAAGCCCAAACGCTTACTTGCCCAGGGTCTTGATTGCGGGGAATTGCAGCTTCTTGGACGGCGCCTCGTGTTCTCGTCCGAGTTTTCTGGTTTTGATTATCTCGCTGAGAATGCTTAGGGCTATCTCTTGTGGGGTCTCGGCTCCTATGTCGAGGCCGACGGGAGAGTACACCCGTTGCAATTGTTCTTCCTTGAAGCCTGCTTTCAGTAGCTGGTTGAACACCAGAGCAACGCGTCTTCGGCTTGCGACCATTCCGATGTATGCGGCGTCAGTCTTGAGCGAGCACTTGAGCGCGGGGACGTCGTCCTTGTGCCGCGTCAGTATCACAATGTAGCTGGCGTGATCGACGCTGATCTTTGGCAATCCCTTTTCCACAAAGTCGCTGATTATGTGTGCTGCCTCTGGAAAGTTCTCCTTCTTGGCCATCGGATCCAAGACGGTGATCTCGAACTCGAGCATCTTTCCCATCTTGCTGAGGGCCTGTCCGAGGTGGCCGCTTCCTATGATCACGAGCTTGGGCGTCGGCTCTATGATTTCTATTGCGACATCGATCTTTCCTCCGCAGTTCATTCCGACGCCGCCGAACTCTTCCTCAATCAGATCGTAGGTCTTCACGTGTACGCCCTTCTGCCCTTCTTTGAGTAGTCTAAGAGCCTCGCCGGCGACTTCGGTTTCAACACAGCCTCCCCCTATCGTTCCGATAGTCGTGCCGTCAGGCTTGATGATCATCTTGGCAACACGCCTTGGCACGGAACCAGTATGGCCCGTGATGGTAGCGACAGCGAAAGTCGTCCCTTCATTCGTCAGCTTGCTAATCGCTTCGAAGAGTTCACGCATCTTCGCAGCCCCCATGAACGAACCGATTGAGATCGAACCTGTAGACCGCTACTCATTGCCTCAAATTTAAACCAGGTGCGAGAGACAAGTTGCTAGTGTTGAGTGCCTGACCTTCCAAAGTGCTTGTCAAATTCGTCCTGAGTATCGATATCGATCAACGCCTTCTCGGTGCCGACTTCGACATACTTGATTTCCGCCCTATGCCGGCTGATGACCGCCTTCAGCCCCAATGTGTCCTCATCTATCTGCGAGATTTCCGGGAAGAGCTGTCTATCTAGGAGGATCGGGTGTCCGCTCTGCTTCTGGTGGGAGGCGATCACTATTGACGCCCTGGATTTCCGATACTCGTCAGCAACCTTGTTGATCGTTTGTGCGTCAATCAGGGCGACGTCTGCTGGAAGGATCATCACGGCATCCGCGTTCCTCGAGGCCGCTTTCAATCCGACCTTGACACTCTCGCTCTGACCCTTCATGTAGTCTCGGTTCGTGACCAACTTGCACCTCAGCCGTACGAGCCGTTCTTTGATCTTCTCGGCCTCGTGCCCGAGAACCACCACAACCTCATCCACGCTTGACCTTGTCGCGGTCTTGACCACGTGCTCGATCAGGGTTCCGCCGTTTACCCTGAGCAGGAGCTTGTTATCCTTCATTCTCGTTGACTTGCCGGCTGCTAGAATTACTAGCGATATCATCCTCTTTTGACCTCACATCTTCATTGGCACAAACTGAGCGGATCCCGG
>Ga0315314_1001208_pt1 | contig 24001 bp, 20 predicted proteins | sample TDP9_MG_FD_203631 | JGI IMG/M metagenome (GOLD analysis project Ga0315314, IMG submission 203631) | Freshwater sediment microbial communities from Lake Towuti, South Sulawesi, Indonesia - TDP9 | ecosystem: Environmental > Aquatic > Freshwater > Lake > Sediment | place: Indonesia: South Sulawesi... | reverse complement strand
AAGCCTTGATCGATAAGTGGAGTTATCTTCGACCCTTCCCCGGCGTGAGTACAAGGCCGAGTTGCTGCATCAAGCCCAAGGTATCAAACCTTTCCCAAGTTTCCACGAATTTGCCGCCAGCAATGCAGTCGATGTAGATCCCCCATATCGTCACCTTCTTATTGGTAGGGGGGATACCCCCAAGTTCAGCCTTGTGTGTGCCAGTCATTGTCCAGCGCACCGCTACCTTGTCTCCTTCAACGACCATGTCATCAATGGTGAAATGACTGTCGGGAAACGCGCTGTAGAACTCGCTCATAGATTGTTTGAAGCCCTTGAGACCGTGTATTTCCTCGCCGCCGCCACCGTGATAGGCGATGTCGGTGGCGCATAACTCGTCTATTACGGTCATGGCGGCCGCCTTCCCCTTGTTCCACTCATTAATAAAACGACGCTCGAGCGCCTTAATTTCTTTTGCTGACATGACAAATCACCCGCTAATTGCTAACTAACTTAATATTTAGTATATATAATTTTAACGTGCCCACGCGGGTTGCTATACTCTTGGTGGTCCCTGAGAGATTCTTTTATTCTTAATCTATTCACGCACCTTTGAAGTCTCGCTCTAGATAAAAAACCGAGAATTTAAACCTCGACTGGCAAGTTTAGTGCGGCCGCCGGGATTTGAACCCGGGTTGTCGGCTGTTTCCGACGCCGTTAAGGATCGTCGCGGGAAGCCGGTGTCTTAGCCAAGCTAGACTACGGCCGCTTATGCGCCATGTTAGTTATGCCTAGAGCTGAGGCTCATAAATTTTTGGGAATGCCTAATATTAGATAAGAAGATTTTATAGATGGCGTGTTTAAGAGTGTTTTGTGGCTGGGGTTATGAGGATTCCTCTCTTTAATTCTTCGAAGGCAGCGTTCTGCACGTGCCTCCCAAAATATAACTTAAATACTTATTTGGGAAGATGCGCGCATCAATGCCTATACTGCTACGCCGTGAAGTTTCCAAGCTTCGTGGGTCCAGCTTTGCCACGCCTAAAACTGCTGGAAAACATAGAGAACATGGCTAAGAACACGAAGTTAAAACTTCCAGTCATGATGAGCGACTGCACAGACCCCTATCAGCCTCTGGAAAAAGAACATAAGATAACGCGGAAGTGCGCCGAAGTATTAGCGAAGCACGGCTTCCCTCTTCTCGTGGTCACCAAATCAGACCTTGTCACAAGGGACATAGACATATTTAAACGAACTCAAACCGTCGTGGCAGTAACCATAACAACACCACGAGAAGAAATCGCAAGGCTCATTGAGCCTTATGCTCCACCTCCGGAACGAAGGATATCCGCATTACAAGAGATTACGGATCAGGGGATAGTTACTGTGGCGAGAGTGGACCCCATTATACCCTCAGTTAACGACGATGAAAAAGACTTTGAAAGGCTGATCTCAACTTTAGCGGATGTTGGCGTAAGGCAAGTTACTGTGGCAACCATGAAGCCAGTTAAGGGATTTTTCTCTTCGTTGAGGGAGGCTAACCCGCAAGTCTATGAAAAGCTGAGGAACGAATACAGTGACGGCACGTGGATCATGGGTTACAAATATTTGCATGAGGAAAAGAGAAGAAGGATTCTAGAGAAACTGAGGATGATCGTGCTGAAACACGGGTTAAAATTTGCCTCTTGTCGGGAAGGGTTTCTACAGATTAATACTTCGCTTTGTGACGGAACGGCTTACTGCAGAGGCCTATTGAACAGTTACTTTGAAAGTCACTAACGCGATTAAGAGGCGGAAACAGAGACACGGGTATACTCCCTATAAGAGGTAAGAAGCCAACCTAAAATCCTCTCTGACCACTAGATAAAATGCCAATTACACCTCTTAAATTTCTTCCCATAAAGAAATTATCTTTATATGTGACTAAGAGAAATAATCATTTTGGGTGATCTAATTGGATGTCCAAATCAAGGTGCTTCAGAAGGGTAAAATCACCATCCCTATTGAGGTTAGGGAAGGCTTAGGCATCAGAGAAGGCGACTACCTAACGCTTGAAGTCAAAGGCGGTAAACTGATTCTGCTTCCTCCCAAAACCGTTTCTAACCCTACGGAACTGCTCTGCGGACTTGCTGAAGGAGTGCCATTAACGGAACCCATTAAAGAGGAATTAAAGAGAGCTGCGGCAGCTAGATTAGAAAGAAAGGCTTTGAGGACCTCTAAATGAGGTTCGTTGACGCCAACGTCTTTATATACTGCCTCGTGAAGTCTACCGAAGACGCCTACAGAGTTTCCAGAGAAATCCTACAAAGAGTCGAGGAAGGCGAGGAAGCTATCACGAGCACAGCAATTATCCAAGAGGTCGTAGACTGGCTTGAATACAACAACAGAAGAAAGGAGGTTAAGGCATTTCTTACCGCAGTTAACTCCTACCTAACCCTACGCAAGGCTGAAGCCATGTGGCAAGACATGCTCGCCGCCCTACATGACATGGAAAAGTTTAAGCTTGATTTCGTGGACGCCCTAACACTCCAAACAATGAAAAAGAACGATGTAACAGAGATATACTCTAATGACACGGACTTCGACGAAGTGAAGTGGGTTAAGAGAGTTTGGAAACAAACCCCAAGTTTACGAAAAGCTGAAGAACGAATATGACGACGGCATCTGGTTTTCATGCTTCGTCGATGAACTTGTCTGCCGAAGGTATTTCTGGAGCCAATCCCCTTCTTTTCCGAATTTCCTCAATGACAACTGCCGCTATGTTTTCCGGCACCTTTTCCCAATGGTCGAAGGTGCATTGCCAAAATGCGTGGCCCGAGGTTGCCCCCCTCATTTCAGCAGACAGTCCAAAGGTTTCGGCGACTGGAATGTATCCGTTAATCATGGTTAGCGGTCCCTTCTGCTCCGAGGAAACTATTCTGCCCCGCTTTCTAGTTATGAGGCTGCTTACCTCGCCGACCCACTGAGAAGGAACAGACACTCCAATCTTGTAAACAGGCTCTAGGAGAACGGGTTTAGCCGTTAAGAAGGACCCAAGAAAGGCTCTCCTCATAGCTGGCATAATTTGCGCTGGACCGCGATGCACAGGGTCCTCATGAAGCAGGGCGTCCATAAGCTTCACTTTTACTCCTCGCATAGGCTCCTCACAGAGCGGCCCAGCTTGGCTTGCCCATCTGAAGCCTGAAATGGACATGTCTCTGACTTCTCGGAGGTATTGAATTCCCTTTGTCATGTTGATTAACATGTTTTTGTGTTCCTCAAGGGACCACACGTTCCTCGCCTCTTCAGTGGGCCACTTGGCTTGTCTGTACAATATGGCGCCCATCTGCTTGCGACCTATTTCTTCACTGATTTCTCCATTCTCAATCATTTGTATGACTTGTTCCTCGAGGGGTTCCACTTGCACCCAGAACCTGTTGTGCTTGTTTGGGCTCTTAGCCATGGCTGAAACGCCCTGGCCAGCGACGCTTTCACGGTAAACAACGATGGGACGAGAGGTGACTGTGTCCAGCCCATAATCCTTAATGAATTTGCAGGCGATTTCTAGGTGAAGCTCACCCATTCCGCTGAGTAGGTATTCGCCTGTCTCCTTGTTTATAGTGGTTACGAGGTTGGGGTCCTCAACCGCTAGGCGATGCATGATGTCAACGAGGCGCGGCAAATCCTTTGGATGTTTAGGCTCTATGGCAATGGTCATAACGGGCTCAGAAACATACTTTATGCGTTCAAAGGGCACCATAGCGTCTTTATGAGCGCCGTCCACCAAGGTTTCACCAGCCCTCGCAAGGTCTAGTCCAAGGAGCGCCGCGATGTTGCCCGCGACGATGCGATCTACCACTTCCCTGAAGGCGCCCATGTACATGGAGACCTGTTGAACCCTATAGTCCCTTTTGGCTCCCACTAGATAAACCTGGTCTCCTTCGCTGATAGATCCCGAAAAAAGTCGTCCAGTGGCGACGAGTCCCGCATGTGGGTCCATTTGCGCCATGTTGAAGCAGAGAACTGTGGGTCCGTTATCGTCGCAGTTAAGCATAGCCTGTGCGATTTCAGAGTCTAGGTCGCCTCTCCAAATTTTTGGAACTCGGTATTTCTGGGCTTCTATGGGGTTCGGAAGGTGTTTAACAACCATGTCCAGTATGGCGTTATGAAGTGGAATAGTTTTCTGAAGCTCTTGCCAGCGCTCTTGACGATAGGCTTCCACAATGTCATTGAATTTGATTCCCTTTTCTTGAGCCATTTCAACCGTGAAGCCCCATCTGTGAAGCGCCGAGCCTAGGGCAACTGTTCCCTTAACCGGATCAACCTTCCACTTTTCCTTAAATTCAGGCTCTCCGTATAGATCGATGAGGTTGTTGAAGTCACGAATTATGCGTGAAAGCTTAGTTTGAACTTCCTCTGGGCTCAGCCTCAGTTCTCTAATTAGGCGGTCGACCTTGTTAATAAATAGGACAGGTCTAACTCTTTCACCCAATGCTTGCCTCGTCACAGTTTCTGTTTGAACCATAACCTCTTCCACTGCGTCAACGACCACGACGACACCGTCAATGGCCCTTAACGCGCGTGTTACCTTACCTGTGAAGTCCACGTGTCCAGGCGTGTCAATTAAGTTAATAACATAAGGTTTGCCTTCAATTTCGTGCAGTAGGGATATGTTAGCCGTCTTTATGGTGATGCCGCGCTTCTGCTCCTCTTCTAGGTAGTCTAAGGCTCTGGCTTCGCCCGCTATCGTCGGAGATAACAGTCCAGCTTCAGCTAGGAGGGAGTCCGTCATAGTGGTTTTTCCATGATCGATATGGGCGATTATTCCAATGTCGCGAACATCCTCTTTCTTGCCCATGAGCTTGAGGATTTCGCTTGTCTGCCTAAAACGTGGACACATTTGTCTATTGTTTTCCTCTACTCCCTTCTTTCAGCCCAGTAGGTCAACAAGACAGCGTCGGAACGTATAAAGCTTTTTCATCATCAACGTAGGCTCTATAGAAAAGCGGAATTTGATGCGTCTTGTTTGCGGTCCTTGAACAAGGCAAGGAAGTTATTCTCTAAAGGAAAATGGGCTTTAGAGAAGCTATACATGTTTTTCTTAGTTTTAAGGAGAGAAAAAATTGGAAGAAGGGCATTAGGTTAACGCTGCTATTGCTGTTCTCTTTCTAAGAATTCTTCAGCCCTCGGAGGATCTGGATCCAATCCTCTGCGTTCACGAATCTGCCGTATGACATCCATCTGCATTTGCTCTGGCACGGGTGCCCAATGGCTAAACTGGGTTGCCCAGAAAGCCCTCCCCTGAGTGGACGATCGCAGTTCTTCAGCGAGGCCGAAGGACTCGGCCACAGGCATTTCCGCCTTAACAATCATCATGTCTTCCTCGGTGGTCATATCAAGCACTCGACCGCGGCGTTTCTGCACCGTTGAAAGCACTGCACTTACAAAGTCGTTAGGAACCTTGCATTCAAAATTTAGAATTGGCTCGAGCAGTTTGGGTTCGCTCAATAGTAGGCAAGCCCAAATTGGACGCCAGGTCATGGGAAGGATTTGCGCTGGTCCCCTATGCACTGGATCTTCATGGACTTGAATGTCTTCGAGGTTTACTTTTAGTCCGTAGGCTTGTTCCTTTGCCAAGATGCCTGTGTGGACTGCCTCTCGGAAGCCTGATTTAACGTGGTCTAAGACCTCTTCAACGTATTGTCTTCCTTTTATTCTGTTAACAAGTATGTTTGTGTCTTCAATGGCGATTGCGTTCCGTGCGTCATCTGTGTCCCATCTAAACTCGGTTCGGAGGGTTTTCTGTCTTTCATCCCGGCTCTGCATCTCGGAAACCTTGCCCAGTTTTATTGCTTCAATCACTTCGTCGGACAACTTTTCTAACGTCACCCAAAGTCGGCTGTGTTTATTCGGGCTTTTACCCATTACAGCTGGTCCTTGGTAGTCGTGGCTGATGGCCTCGCGGTAAATAACAATGGGTTTGCCGGTTTTAACTTTCAACTTCGCCTCCTGCATCCTGTAGGCGGTGACTTCAAGGTGAAGTTCACCCATCCCGCTCAGAAGGTATTCTCCGCTTTCCTTGTTTATAGTGAAGTGGAGATTTGGGTCTTCAAGGGTTAGCTTGTGAATGACCTTATCAAAGAGAGGCAAATCCTTCACATCTGCTGGTTCGACGGCAACTGTGACAACGGGTTCTGACACGTATTTGAGCCTTTCAAAGGGTTGGGTTTCTATCCCTTCTTCGACGATCGTTTCGCCAACACGCATTCCCGAAATTCCTCCGATCGCCGCTATATTGCCTGCAGGAACCCTGTCGACGATTACGCGGTCGGCAGCCATGCTCATATACACTTGTTGAATTGCTCCATTTTGTCGACTGGTGATCAGCCTCACCTGCTTGCCTTTTTCAATAGTTCCGCTAAACACTCGCCCTATGGCCATGACTCCGCTGTGCGGGTCAACTTCAATAGTGCTGACGCACATGAGAAGAATGCCTTTAGGATCAACATTGGCCATTGCTTTGCCGACTTCGCTGTTTGGGTCACCTGGCCAAATCTGACTCTGCCTGTATGGTTGCGCCTCAAGGGGATTGGGTAAATGCTCACAGAACATGTCTAGAATAGGCTCGTATAAGGGAGCCTTTTTACTGAGCGCGTCCACTTTTTTGTCGACTTCTTCGGGTTCTCCACTGTAGGCTTCCATAATGTCTTTGAAGGAGATTCCTTTGGCTTTCATGTGAGAGAGATTGAGGCCCCACTTGTGTAGGGCTGAGCCGAAAGCCACTCGGTCATCTTCAACCGTGACTTGCCAGTCCTTCTTATGCTCGGGTGGCGCATACTTTTCTATAAGAGCATTCACCCTTGCGATGATTTTCGCAAATTTGCCTTGTATGGCATCGGGGGTTAAGCGGATTTCTTTTATGAGCCGGTCAACCTTGTTAATGTAAAGAAGGGGTTTAACCCTTTCGCGTAGTGCCTGCATCAGAACCGTTTCCGTCTGGGTCATGGGTCCCTCTACGGCGTCAACAACTACTAGGGCTCCGTCTACGGCTCGCAGGCTCCTCGTGACGGCGCCGCTGAAGTCTATGTGGCCAGGCGTATCTATGAGATTGATTAGATAATCCTTTCCCTTATAGTTGTGGGCGAGGCTTATGTTCGATGCGAAAACGGTCATCTGTCTCTTCTGTTCCAGCTCCCATGAGTCAAGGTAGAGTTTTTGTCCGGCCGTTTCCTCGCTGATTATACCTGCAGCCGCAAGCAGGCTGTCTGAAAGCGTTGTTTTTCCATGGTCAACGTGAGCGATTATGCTGGTGTTTCGAATGTGTTCCGGGTCGTTCATGAGTTTAACAATTTCTTCAATTTGCTTATAGCGTCCCATAGCTTAACCTACCGTCCTCTAACCATACCATCAATTGAATTTTGAACGGAGCTTTCTTGTTTGTGTTTAGGCATTGGTTTTTTCGCCTTCGCGTAAATAGGCTACATTGTGATGACAAGCGAAACGTAAAAAGTTTTTGTTACGACTTGCTCCCTGAAACCAGCGATTAAATGATCTCTTTTTATGCCTCTCACTGAGGAATTATCCTTAGTTTTCTCCAATTTTTCAATGACCTCTATATAGAGGTGAGGTTAGGCGTTCCAGCTAGATTTACAGAGGTTTCAACCATAGAGTCCGTTTTTCCACAAAAGTTTCAGAAACTTATTTTACATCATTCCGCAACTTTAATAGAAGGGAAGCTCCGTTTAATCCCAAGAAGTCGTTGGGTTCAGTATGAAGAACAGATGACAATATTAAAGGGTGAATAGAAGGATAGTTTTAGCGATGGGGTTAACATGGACGTAGAGACAAAGCTTGAACTCATAAAGAGGGAACCTACTGAGGAGATAATAACCGATGAAGAGCTTAAAGAATTACTACAGACAAATCCTCATCCCAAACACTACATAGGATTTGAAATATCCGGGCTCCTACATCTCGGCACCCTTTTCCTATCGGCTTACAAGATAAACGATCTCATAGAGGCCGGTGTTGACTGCACTGTTTACTTAGCAGATTGGCACAGCTTCATAAATAACAAGCTTGGAGGAATATGGGAAAACATACTTAAGGCAGCAAATTACTTCGGAGAAGGCTTCAAGTTCCTTTGCCCAAAAGCAAAAATCGTTCTCGGCTCCGAATTATACCACAACAATGACGAGTATTGGAAAGATGTAATAAGGTTTTCAAAACACATAACCCTCACCAGGAATACTCGTTGTTTAACGATAATGGGGAGAAATCAAAGCGAGAAGCTCGATTTTGCCCAGTACATGTATCCTCCAATGCAGGGGGTCGATGTTAAATATCTTGGACCAGATATGCCGCATGGCGGAATGGATCAAAGAAAAGTTCACGTACTGTGCAGAGAGGTCTACCCGAAACTAAAATGGAAAAAGCCCGTTCCGATACATCAACATTTGCTCATGGGCTTGGCGGAGCCTCTAAAAACGACGTCAAAGAGCAAAATGGATCGAGTTGAAGCAGCAAAAATGAGTAAATCGAAGCCGTGGACCTGCATTTTCGTTCATGATACTGAAAAAGAAATAAAAGACAAAATTAACAAGGCATTCTGCCCCGAAAAAGTTGTAGAATTTAACCCCGTACTTGAGATTACACGGTATATCCTATTCAGAGAAAAGAAAAGCTTCCTCATAGAGAGACCAGCTAAATTTGGAGGCGACATCGAATTTTCAAGCTATAGCGAGCTAGAGAAAGAATATAGAAAGGGTAAGTTACATCCAACAGACTTGAAAATAAATCTTGCAAGAGAATTAAATAGAATAATAAAACCGGTGAGAGAACATTTTGAGAATAAAAAGGAATTAATGGAAGTTTTCAAAGAGATATAGAATCACAAAAGTGGGAGATCATAAGGTGAAAACTGCATCAACTCACATAGAGAAGACTACAGAAAGGCTTTCGGAGCTTCTTGATAGGCTTGTCACAGAATCGGCTAAGGGCACCCCAATAATCGTGGAAGGGCAAAACGATGTAGATACGCTGCGCAAGCTCGAAGTGAAAGGCGACATCATCCCAGCTAAAACCTCTGGGAAGTCTTTCCTCGACGTCATCGGTGAGGTGGAGAAGCAGGGGAAGCGTGAGGTTATTATCTTAATGGATTTTGATAGGCGAGGCATAGAATGGACTAAACGGTTGGCGCAAAATTTTGAAAGGATGAGGATAAAGTCTAATTTGCTTTTTTGGAATGAGCTTCGAAGTCTTGTGGGGCGGGAGGTCAAGGACGTAGAGGGATTAGCAAGCTATGTGGAAACTTTAAAAGAGAGATGCAAAATATAAAGTGAGGTAAACTAATTAAACTAAGTACGCTTCACTTGTGTGAAAGCTAAATAAAATAATAATTGAGGTGAAAGTTAATGGGATCATCACAAGCAGAAACCGTAAAGTATGTTATTCGCTGCGAATTTGAAGTAGAAGGAGTCGTCGAAAAACCAGACGTCATTGGCGCTGTGTTCGGTCAAACAGAAGGATTATTCGGGCCTGAGCTTGATCTACGAGAGCTTCAAAAATCTGGAAGAATAGGAAGAATAGAGATTCAGTTGCAGTCGAAAAAGGACAAAACAACGGGCACCATACTTATTCCAACAAGCCTAGACAGAGTTTCCACAGCGATTCTTGCAGCAAGCCTCGAAAGCATAAACAGAGTAGGCCCATGCGCAGCAAAGATCATTTTGCAGAAAATTGAGGATGTGCGGGATTCACGGCGGAAGATAATTATAGAGAGGTCAAAGGAAATACTCCATGAGTGGGCCGTTGAAGCCTTCCCCAACACTGACGAAATACTTAGAGAAGTTTCAGAAACATTAAGGCTAGCAAGAGTTGAAAAATATGGGCCAGAGGAGCTTTCAGCAGGACCAGACGTTGAAACCGCAAACGAAATAATAATCGTTGAAGGAAGAGCCGACGTAATAAGTTTGCTTAAGTGCGGCATACAAAACGTCATAGCCCTTGAAGGCGCAAAGGTTCCGCAGACCATAATAAAATTGTCTCGAGAAAAGGAAGCCACAGCCCTTCTGGACGGAGACCGCGGAGGAGACCTCATCCTCAAAGAGCTTTTGCAAGTGACTAACGTTAAATATGTTGCCAGAGCTCCTCAAGGAAAAGAAGTGGAAGAATTAAGCTCAAACGAAATTAGAGCAGCCCTCCAGCAAAGGGTTCCCATTGAAAAAATTAAGGCGGAGCCGAAGAGAAAACGTGGAAAAGTTCTCCTACCTAAAAAGATTGTTGAATCAATAAAAGAGCTGGAGGGAACATTAGAGGCAGTATTATTTAACGAAAAAGTAGAGAAAATGGAGCAACTGCCAGTGAGTAAGCTCGCTGAGAGACTCCAAAAAGTTGAAGGCGTGGACACAGTGGTTTTCGACGGCGTAATAACACAGAGACTCGTAGACATTGCAAGCGAGAAAAACATTAAACACCTTGTGGCAGCCCGCGTTTCAGACGTAATAAAGCAGCCTTTAGGCGTAAACATACTAACCTTCGCAGACGTTAAAAGCTAGCCTTCCGTAAATTCTAGGATTGTTCTTCCGGGCTTAGAGGGAAGCATCTCATCCTCGGCTACGCCAAACATGCCCAGAATTCGGGACGCCGCCGGCAATATCTGATTTGACACATAATACTCGATGTCCAATTCGTCGTAAGAGGCTAAAACGTAGGGCTTAGCCTTTTCATACAAGCGGCCTGGACCAGAAACAATGACATAGCCTATCTTATCGCCAAGCGACAGATCCCAACCCTGCTTCATTAAAGTCTTTGCGGCTTCCACATGCGCGGCCTTAACAGCATATTCTTCCACTGGCTTAGTGAGGGTCTTCCATATGATGAGGCTCCTGTAAGGCACTTTTTTATCTCGTAGATCGGAAACGCATTGGCGCACAAAATCCGCGGCTTTCTTCGGCGACTGCTCCTTAAGAATTATATCTAGCACCTTTTCCTGCACGTTTTTCGCCACAGCCGCCCAGTCCCCCCTCACCACTTCTAAGCCCACTATGTCCAATTGCCCATCGGGCAAAAGCCCGCAATACCGCTTTTTAGCCTCGGTGAAAAGTATGCGAACGTAAATCTTATCGGGCTTTATCTCCAATTGAAGCCTCTCGCCTATTTCCTTAGAAATCTTTTCGATTTTCTCTGGGTCATACCTTATGAAAATGCTGTCCGTATCGCCGTAAACCACTTCAAGCCCGATTTTCTCGGCTAACTCTATTGTGTTAAGAATAGCGTTTCGACCCCAAGCCGTCGTAGCCTCAGCAACTGGCTTAATGTACCAGCGGGCGCCAATCCAACCCGTATAGCCATAGCTGGCGTTCGTTATAACCTTCACAGCCTTTTGTCTGGCGTCGAGAACACGGTATTCCGTGCTTTTGGGATCTAACCTCTTAAGCTTGGATCGGATTTCGTCTCGGACAGCTATAAGCTGAGACAAAACTTTCTTATAGAAGCCTGGCGGCTCAACACGAAACCTATGCTTCACTTCAGGAGCCACATTTGCGCCGCTTGCCGGCTCAGGTTCAGAAGGCGAAATGTAGGTGTCAGGCGAGACATTGTGAGTGCACATAATGTTAGGGTACATTGCCTTAAAATCGAGTACGGCGATGTTTTCATGGATTCCTGGCTTGGGTTTGAGGACTACGGCGCCAACGTAGGGAATGTAGGGCTGTTCGATTCTCTTGGGAACGAGCTCTCCAATTTTGTAGGCATGACGAATTAGGAACCATTCAACTCTGAAGCCCACAGCGGCTGTTCCTACATGGTCTAAAGGTAAGCCCACAAGGTTGGATAGTTGCACGGCGAAGTCCAGCATGGCTTCGGCTATGCCCGTAATACATTGAGTGTTTTCCTTTGAGAACTTTAGCAATGTGGGCTGTTTCTCAAGGTTCTCCCAATATGCGGGAAAGTCTACATCCTCGATAAGCGTGCGCTCTCTAAGTTTCATAACGCCCAAGAAGTCAGCTATGTTTTCCAATGACTTTACTTTCACTTCGGGCAGGTCGTCTGCAAAGTCGAAAAGGTCTATGTTCGCTCTGCCGGTTATTGACGTGTGACCATATACGCTTGTGTGGGGCTCCGTTTCCGTTCTGTCCACGAATAGGCTGATGCCCAATTTTCTGGAGCGGGCGAGGAGATAGGGCCAATCTTGCCTATTGGTTCCATAACCAACGATAATGTCGGGGTCGAAGTTTCGAACATAATTTACGAACGCCTCTATTACGGGCTTATCCTCAGAATCTTTGGCTACGAACTGCTTTTCACCACCACTATTTGTGGCTATCGAAATGATGGCTACGGGATTTTTCCAAGGCTTAGGTGCGCCTTGATGACTATAACAAATCATGGAAAAGCCCAAAATTCTTAGTTGGGGCAATTCTGTCTTCTCTATGCCTTTTGGAAATGACTTCGCTAGGTATACTTTGTCAATTTTAACACCTTGCAGAGGTTGTGTTTCTTCAACTTCTACTTCGTGCCAGCCGCATGGAGCTATGTCATCGTCTATAAGATAGCGCATGGAATAGCGTATGTCTTCCTCTAAACACTTCTTCACACCCTTAATCTTTGAAAGCATTTTAGAATATTTCGACATAAGGTCAGGGTCTTGACAAACAGCCTTAATCGCCTTTACGGACTTTCCGAAGGAGGTTCTATCCACGATCTCCAATCTTGTAATATATGGAAAATCTTCTTTTTGCGCCTTGATTCTGTCCATTATAACTTTTGGATCTTCTTTTTCATCGACTAAAACATAAAAATACGAAACAATTTTTCGGTCAAGAATTAAAACGCGGTTTCCGGCGTCGTCTATGCCCCAAATCCACACTTCAGGCTGATGATCTTTAACCTCGTAATTGATATCTAGCAACCAAAATGTTTTTTTCATTATGCTTCTGCCTCGGTAAAAGTAAGCGTTAACAAGCTTTTAATGCTTTCAGCGAGAATATCCATAAGTACGCTTTACTTTTATTGTGCCATGTACCAATTGCATAGGGGCGAGCGCGTGTGAAGATTCTGGAGATGAACCTTAAAAAGGGTGTCGTAAAGGTTGTGCCCGAGAACGCGGACGACCTTTGGCACCTATACAACATAATTTATGAAAAGGATGAAGTGCACGCACAAACCACGAGGGAGGTAAAGATCGAGAAAGAGTACACACGCCCAAAAGAGGGGAAGAGGGTCTCGGTTTTTCTAGGCGTAAGAGTGGAGAAGGTGATGTGGGACAGAAGCCTAAACAGATTAAGGGTGCATGGAATTGTCTGCGAAGCACCCGAAAAGATTAACGTGAAGGGTTCCCGCCACACCATAAACGTAACCGTGGATAAGCCTATAACCATTGTAAAGTCTGAATGGCTGAAGCATCAAGTTGACCGCTTAGAAAGAGCCAGCAAAGTTAAGGCGGCTCCCATCATCATATTATCAATTGATGATGAAGAATACTGCGTGGCCGTTTTTAGGCAATACGGCATAGAAGTGAAAGTAGAGGAAAAGACAAAGCTGCCAGGAAAGCTGGAGGCGGAAAAAAGATCGGGAGCGATGCAGGAGTTTTTTAGGAAAGCCCTGAAAGCCTTACAGGAAGAATGGACTAGGATTCGCGGTTCCATAGTTATTATTGGTCCAGGATTCGTGAAGAACGATTTTGTTAACTTTATGAGACGCGTAGCCCCAGATACGGCTCAAGACATAATTGACGTGAAGGGCGTTAACAGCGCAGGTGTTTCTGGAGTGCACGAGGCACTGCGTTCTGGGATTCTAACCAAAGCATTGAGGCATGTTCGAATAGTGGAGGAAAATAGAGTTGTGGAGGAGGTTCTTGCACGATTAGGTAAGGGAGGTCTCGACGTGACCTACGGATTAGCCGAGGTGGAGAGGGCGAGCACGTTTGGCGCTGTTGAAAAACTTCTTTTGGCAGACATCACCTTAAGGGAGACATCCAACGAGAAAAGGCTAGTCCTAGAAGGGATAATGAGGCAAGTTGAAGAGAAAGGCGGGGGAATCATGGTCATTAGCTCGGAGCATGAGGCTGGGGCGAAACTGCTTGCGCTGGGAGGCGTCGCCGCTCTCCTCCGCTTCCCGCTAGGCTAACTCTTGTGCTATTCTCCCAATGACTATTGAGAAAGATTATTGCTTAGAGATGCGTAGGCTTTCATGACCATATTCTTCTCTTCTGGGCTGACCCAGCCTTCCTTTTCTAGTTCCTCCATTCCTCTGGTCAACTTTTCTCTGAGACTAGGGGTTTTGAGAAGATTGTTTGAGCAACCTAGAGTATACATAACTTTTTCGAGGGCTTCATCCCTCCGCATTTTTTGAGTGAAAATTGAGGTGAACATTTCCTTCAGAGCCTTGGATTTAGGGCGCAACAGAAGATTAATTCGAGACTCGAGGCTGAAGCTCAAAATGGCTTTCTGAATTCTTTTTATTATGCCTTCATAGTCTTCTGCTACGGCTAGCGGATGCACATCATATCTAAATTTTGAATCGGTCTCGTATCGAACCAAATAGAAGGGTACGCAGATCGGAGTTACATCTTTCGAAGTCCAAGCAATTGCTAACTCTTCAAGGTTGGATACGTGGGAAATTTTTTGCTCCATAAGCTGTTCAATCTGGTTTATTATGGAGAGGGTTTCTGATCGAAGTTTCTCGATCTCTTTGTGTTTCGCCGCAATTTCGGAGTCCCGCAAAGCTTCCAAGTCCAAAATCTTCTTTTTCTCTGCATCAATTAACTTTTCATAGCTTTTCCTCAGTTTTTCGATGCTCGATTCGCACTGTTTGCGGTTACGTTCAATGAGCCGTGAAAGTTCTTGAATCTGTCTCTTAACTGCGGAAATTTTCTTTTGGCACCTTCTCACTCGGCGACTCCAACGGGAAACGCCGCTTTTATCACCCTTGCGTTTGCGATCCTCTTTCCTCACTTGATATCCGTCTTCGATTAGCTCTAATTTTTGCAATTCCCGTTCATAACTATCTCTTTTCTTCAGGATTGAATTTAAGTCTCTTTCAGCGTTTCTCATTATTTCCTCGATTTTGTCATTCCGCTCTTCAATTAATTCCTCAATTCGCTCCTCCACGACGGGCTCGAGGTCGAGAATTTCCTTTTCATACTTTTCTCGTGTTTGCTCAACTTCACGAAGAATCTTACGCTCATGAAGATCCGCTTCCTCATTTAAAACTTTGATGGCGTAATGTAAACCTTTAATTTCATTCTGAAAATGCCTCCAGTAATTAATTATCTTCTCAGCTTTTTCCATTGCCGCCTTTTCATTAAGCCTCGGCGGAACCAAAACTAAGGGTCCTACGTTCTCTTTCACAGTCGAACTCCGCTTAACATACTCGAAAATCATGGATAGCAGACTTTCGTTCGCCACCATCGCATCTACGGGAATTCGAACAGAAGCAGTGAAGCCTTTAAAAGTTTGAGCATGCCTCTTTAGGGCGCTCCAGTAAAGCCCGCGGTCCGTTGAATTCTTTTTAATATCCTCGGTGAAGGCTTCTACGTCAGGTGGCTTCATGTGCACAACTGCGTAGGAAAGGAAACCTAAACCATCCACAATTAAAGATCCGTCTTCCCAAGGAACCGCCCACAAAGGATAATACAACCTTGAAACAAAGGAGGCCCTCTCCGGCGAGCCGCCCAAAATTCCGCCTTTCTTCCGTTTCGCCTCCACTAAACAGAGGATTGCAGCAACTTCCATATCGTACCCGAAAGGTTTCTTTCTATCAACATTTTCAACCGCGTAAGGCAGAATCAAACTCAAATTTGACATGACTGAACTTCCAGCACACCCTAATAAAATAACTTCTGTAAAATCACTTAAAACTATAGTTATCCAAGTTTCCCATCGCCCACTCACCCGCTCCTTCGTGAATAAGAAAATTGGCAAAAACGAGAATGCCCTTAACCCTTACGACCATTCAGTAAATCATTCTAGAAGGTAAGACAACAACTTCTCAACAAGTCTTGGATTCAGTTTCTCATATGCCTCAGTGCTGCCAACATCATACCAAAACATGTCTGAAAGGTATCCGTAGACTGGCTTACCAATTTTTATAAGATATGGAACCACGTCCTTCATCAAATCCAACTCATTCTTCTTCTCCCTCAAATGTTCCATATCTGTAAGCGTTTTCCCATCAAAAGCCAGTATTCCCACGCTGACAGGCTTCTCCAACCTTGGCTTTTCTACAAATCCTCGAATCCTCCCATCATTTTCAAGGTCCGCTAAACCCACCCTAACCATGAAGCCAGCTGCTAGGGCAACGGTTGCCGAGGCCCGCCGGTTCTCGTGTTGCTGCAGCAATTCCTTCAAATTCAGGTTTGTAAGAATGTCGCCATAATATACAAGCAACGTATTTTCTAGGTTCACCGCGCCTCGTCTGTAGGCGTTAAGTACCGAGCCCCCCGTTCCCTTCAGCGTTGGATCGTCACGTACATAGGAGATTTTCACGTTAAACCTGGAGCCGTCATCAAAGTAGTTCATGATTTGCTCCGCCTTATAGTCTACTAAAAAAGCTAGGTCCGTAACGCCGTGAAACTTGAGGAGCCGAACCACGTATTCCAGCAAAGGTCTCTGTTTCAGACCTACGGGAATCATGGTCTTTTGAAAATAATACGTGATGGGCCTTAGCCTAGTACCTGGACCCCCACATAAAACTAAACCCTTGACCTCACTCACGCATGCGAGCCCCACATTTTAAACCGGTAAAAAGGGAAGAAATTACTTTTTCTTTTTCTTCTCTTTTCCGGCTTCTACTTTTTCGGTGGGCTCAGGCTTCTCTTCCGGCTTCGCTTCCTCTACCTTCTCTTCTTCCTTTTCTTCCGCTTTTTCCTCAGCTTCGATCTCTTCAAGCGGCTTCGGCGGCGGAGTTGTAGCCATAGTCCAGCCGATCCAAGCTCCAATAGCCAGCACAACAACAAAAGCAACGAGCACTGGTATCCCAACCAACCAGTACCGAATACCTGCCGCTGTCACGTCTATGATTGGACTAATCCACTCAGCTACTTGCCCCGGAAAGACCATTGCGATGATATACCCAATTGCGACAACTGCGCAGACTAGGAAGATTAAAGCGCCAAGTGTTTGATCCTTACTTACCATGCATCATCACCACCATGACGTAGCCATGTTATTTAAACAACCCCATTATAAAGTTTACCGTGTAAAAGTCTTGCAGTTCCTTGTCCTATCCCCTTTTTGGGCTATCAAACGGTTCCTGCCTCCCAAGCAGTGAGATACTTCTTCTGTTCCTCAGTTAGCTTATCTATTTCTACGCCAATCGACTTCAACTTGAGGCTGGCAACGAACTTATCGATTTCCTCTGGTACATGATAAACTTTTGGCTTCATTTTTTCCCTTTCCGTTAGATATTTGACGCAGAGAGCCTGGTTTGCGAAAGACATGTCCATGACCTCGCTTGGGTGACCCTCTGCCGCAGCTAGGTTTACGAGCCTCCCTTCAGCCAGTAGATAAAGTTTCCTTCCATTTTGAAGTGTGTACTCTTCCAGGTTTGGTCGCATAGTCCTCTTGGAGGTCGATATGCTTTCTAGGTCTGGTATGCTGATTTCAACGTTAAAGTGTCCGCTGTTGGCGAGTATGGCTCCGTCCTTCATCTTGAGCATGTGCTCCTTTCGAATGACGCTGGTGTTTCCCGTAGCCGTAACGAAAATGTTGCCTTCTTCCGATGCCTTGCTAAGGGGCATTACGCGGAAGCCGTCCATAACTGCTTCCAGCGCCCTTAATGGGTTCACTTCGGCAACGATCACGTTGGCGCCCATGCCCCTCGCTCGAAAAGCGATTCCTCGACCGCACCATCCGTAGCCGCACACAACGAAGTTTTTGCCTGCAAGTAGAACGCTTGTGGCTCGGAGAATTCCGTCTATTGTGCTCTGTCCCGTGCCATAGCGGTTATCAAACAAATACTTCGTGTACGCGTCATTCACGGCTATGATAGGGTACTTGAGTGCTCCTGCATCCGCCATTGCCCTTAAGCGTATGACCCCGGTCGTGGTCTCCTCGGTGCCCCCCTTAACATTTTGTAGGGCTTCAGTTCTTTTTGTGTGAATCGTGCTCACTAGGTCGGCGCCATCATCCAACGTGATAAGAGGCTCGTGATCAATCGCCTTGTTCACACACCAATAGTATTCCTCGGTTGTTTCGCCGCGCCACGCATGAACGTTAACTCCCTCTTCCGCGAGGGCTGACGCCACCTCATCTTGAGTGGATAAGGGATTAGACCCGCACAGGGCAACCTTAGCTCCTCCAGCCATGAGCGCCCGCACAAGCACAGCGGTTTCCTTTGTTACATGCAAGCATGCGCCTATCGTGATGCCCACGAGTGGTTTTTGTTTTCTGAACTGATCATTGATTTGCCTAAGAACAGGCATGTGCGCGGAAGCCCATTCAATTAGTAATGAGCCCTGCTTTGCCAATGAGGGGTCTCTTACTTTGAATTCAGTCAATTTTTCACCCATTTATATTTTTCAATTACGTAATATTTATATTTTTCATTTATTTTCTATAATTAGTGACTAAAATGGCTGAAAAATAAACATTTTATTCTAAAAGGTGGTCTTATGAATTTAGATCCGAGTGATTTATCAATTTTGGAAGCACTCCGAAGGGACAGCAGAACTTCCCTTACGAGTATCGGCGAAAAAATGGGGCTTTCAAGATTTGCAATAAAGAATAGGATAGAAAATTTGTTCAATAACCAAGTTATTCTCGGTCCAACGGTTATTTTAAACCCATATTTAGTGGGGCTTAAGAGAACTGTGTTTTTTGAGTTGAAGACAAACCCGCATGAACCTTGGCTAGCAGAATTGCTTGAAAAAATTGAGTCATGCGATATGTTGGATGGCATAGCAGGAGAGTACTCCCTCTTAGGAAGATTCAGATTTAGCGACGATGAGCATTTCAGTCAAGTACTTAAAAAAATAGATGAGGTCATGTCGGAGAGCTTTTTTAAGAAATATCGTGTCGTAAACGTAATTCGTATTTTTGAAGAGTTTGGTTCCCCATTTGAATTTGAATGGAAACTGAAAGCTTTGGACCTAGATGACGTTGATCTCAAAATCTTGGAATTACTTCTAAATCAAGACAGATATATTAAAAGTCCGCAGCCACTTTCAACAACGCAGATCAGCAAGCTATTGCGGAATTTCGGAATCAGAATATCTCAGCCAACAGTTTTTAAAAGACTAACGAGACTTGAGACAAACGGCGTCATTCTAAGACATACTATTAGAGTAGATGAGGCAAAAATTGGGATCAAAACAAAGATAATAGTTAGAATCAAAGTGAATCCTGCTTCTTATGACACTGTTGCGCGGAATTTTTTAGCCAAAATGAACGAGGTTACGGACCTTTACAGAACAGGAGAAGACTATGGACTCTTTGCAATCATGAAGGCGCGGGACATATCGCAATATAACTCTCTCTTACTAAAGCTCTACAATTCAAAGGACGTTATAGATACTCATACAACCTTCGTTCTCGAAGAAAGGAAAACATCTACATTGCCATTAAAAGGCTAACCGCACCCAGAATATCTATTACTTTTCTTTTTTAAGGCGATCCAAAAGGCTTTCCTTAGTTTTCTCTGCCATTTCAATAACCTTATCAACATCTACTGTTTTGACTTCACGGTTCTCCATAACAACTTTGCCATTGATCACAACGGTTTCCACGTTAGCCGCCTTCACTGCGTAAACAAGGTGGCTGACCTCCTTGAACAACGGGCATAAACTAGGCTTTTTGAAATCAATTATTGCCAAGTCTGCCTTTTTGCCGACATCAATAGATCCTATTTGCTGGTCCCACAAGAGAGCCTTGGCGCCCTCGATAGTTGCCATCCTCAAAACTTGCTCAGCAGACAATAGTGTAGGATCTTTGTAAGCGCCTTTGTGCAGTATGGCAGCTACTTTCATCACTTCAAACATGTCTGAGCTATTGTTTGAGCAGGGGCTGTCCGTTCCTAAGGCAACGGTCACTCCAGCCTTTAGCAAGTCGGGTATTGGGCTGACGCCGGAAGCCAGCTTTAGATTTGATATTGGATTGTGGGAAACCTTGACCTTTCGCCCCTTGAGGATTTCTATGTCCTTCGGGGTTAGCGATACACAGTGGGCGGCCAGGACGTTTTCCCCTAAAACATCTAAGGAGTCCAAATACTCTATAACGCTGCCTTTGAAGGATAAGTTGAAAGCTCGCTTGATCTTCTCTGGTTCGTCTTCAGTCTCAGCTGCATGTGTATGCCACATAATAGGCGAGCTGGGCGAACCGTATTTTTCGTTTAGCTCTTCAGTGAAGGTTTTCAGTTCCTTCATGTATTCGGGGTCCACGGTGTAGGCTGCGTGGGGATCAACGCTTACTCGAATGAGCCCGTCTTCTTTGCCGTGCCATTCCCTGGCTAAAGCCCTTAATGCTTTTCTGTCTTCTTTTTTTCTCCATGAGAAGCAGACGTGTCCGATTACGCCGCGGAGACCTGCTTCAGCGAAGGCTTGAGCTTCATTTCCGTCTTTGGCGTAGTGGTACATGGTGTTGACGGTTGTTATTCCGCCCATTATTGACTCCACGGCGGTTAGAAGCGCGCCCACGTAGATGTCGCGCCCCGTCATGTGTTTTTCCATGGGCCAAATCCAGTGTTCCAACCACTCTTGGAGAGGAAAATCATCCGCGTAGCCTCTGAGCAGACTCATCGCCGCGTGCTGATGTGTGTTCACAAGACCTGGAATAACCACTTTAGCTTTGGCGTCGATCTTATCATAGCCGCGATACCTGTTCTTCAACTCTCTGCTTTTGCCAACATCGACAATGCGGTCGTCCTCTACGACAACGATGCCATCCCGGAGTGTTCCTTCAGAGCCCACGGTTACGACGGTTCCGCCTTCGATGATCAGGTTCATAAGCTGTGTGCCTTCCGCTGTTGTGTTTGAGGTTAAAGGATTATATTGAGCCTAAAAGCTTGATTACTTTTTTCTCTATTTCATCTCTCTGATTTGGCGATATTTCTCTAGCGGTTTTCCTTTAGGATTGTCTAGGTTCCAGTCTACGGCTCTTTCCTTGAACAGAGGCAGAGGACAAGCTTTTTCCACGTCACAACCCATCGTTATGACCATGTCGGCTTTCTCTGCTTCCTCCAAGTTGATCATCTTGGGGCGCTGGTGAGAGATGTCTATTCCCTTTTTCAGCCATAACAGCGACAGCTTTCGGATCTACTTGGAACTCTGGCGCGGTTCCATTTTTACTTTACTCACTAAGTAGGACTCCACCTGCTTTATGTTGAATTCTTCCGCGTCTAGGACGTTGGTTGAAGACTTTCCGTCTTTTTTCGGTTTCCATGTCCGGATAGTAGAGCGGGTGCGTTACGACTAAGCTACTGAAGGCGTAAAAAGGGAGCGATTACCTTTAGTATTTCCTTCTCGACGCGCGCGCAGAATTTTTTCCCCTTAAGAGGATTACTCGTTAAGATGTAAGACATTACGTAATGTCTGCATGTCCTTTAGTCTAAAATAACTGAAAACAAAATATTTAGATGGAGCAACAAAGATATCATTTAATGGTGGCGTTATGAAAAGAGTGGCTCTGCACACGCAATAACCCAGAATTGCCTCAGGATGAGAACATATGAAGACACCAGAGGCTAAGGTTCGCGGTATTGCTTCAAAGAAAATGCTCCCGACGGTGCAGAGGCAAGTCGTGGAGGCTTTGATGAAACCAGACGCGTATCACGAAGAGGCAGGTCAAATTGAACTTATCCAGACCCACATATCCTTCGTCTTTCTAACCAGAAACTTTGTCTATAAGGTGAAGAAAGCCGTGCACCTCGGATTCCTAGACTTCACAACTCTTGAAAGGAGACGTTTCTTCTGCGAAAAAGAGCTAGAGCTCAATAGACGGTTATGCAGAGACATGTACCTCGAGGTTGTTCCCATAAACAGATCAAATGTTATCAAAATAAAAGGTGAAGGCGAAACCATCGAATATGCTGTGAAGATGAAGAAGATGCCTCAAGAAAAGATGATGAATAAGCTTCTCGAAGAGAACAAGGTGGAAAATACGCTTATTGACAGGATAGCAAAGATCATCGCGGAATTTCATTCAAAGGCGGAAACGAATAGGAGGATAAGCGAGTTCGGCTCATTGGTGACCATAGAAACCAATTGGAGAGAAAATTTCGAGCAAACCCAACAATTCATTGGTAAAACGATATCCGCTAAAGATTTTAATCTGATCCGTGAAGGAATCGGCAATTTTATGAAGAGAAATGCATCCCTTTTTGAGAAAAGGGTGGCTGAGGGGCGGGTCAGAGATTGTCATGGAGACATTCATTCGGGAAACATCTTTGTTACAGATAAAATCTACATTTTTGATGCGATAGAATTCAACGAAAGATTTAGGTATTCTGACACTGCCTCCGACGTCGCCTTCTTAGCTATGGACTTGGACTTCAAAGAACGAACCAGTCTGTCTGACTTCTTCATCAAAAGTTATGTACAATATTCTGGAGACGGAGAGATGATGAGACTTCTACCCTTCTACAAATGTTACCGAGCCTATGTGCGAGGAAAGGTCATCAGTTTCAAACTTAAAGACCCAAACGTAAGTAGTGAGGAAAAGAGTGCAGCGGTGAAAGAAGCAAAGGCATACTTCAAACTAGCCTCCACCTACATAAACAGTCTCTAGTCAAGAAAAAATCACTCATAAAGCAAATTGTTCAGCTACGAACTCCGGGACTTTCACAGTTCCCATGAGGATCGGCTTTTGATGGCAATCGCTTCCTCCAGTCATGATGAGCCCATGTTTTTCGGCAAACTTTACGTATCGGTTAGTTGTTAGAGCGTCATTTCTAGAGTGCCAGCACTCCACTCCATCAATATGTTCCAAAATTGACCCCTCTATTATCTCCATCTGCTTGTCTAACGATGTAGTCAACTGTACAAGTGAAGTACCATGAGGATCGTTAGGATGCGCTAAGACTATTATTCCTCCGGCATCCCTTACAAGTCTAGATGCCTCTTCAAGGTAAAGAGGATACTTTGGGACATCGCATTTTACAAGATATTTATCAAAAGCTTCTTGTGTGGTTTTTACAATCCCTTTTCTCACCAAATAGTTTGCTATATGAGGCCTGCCGAGTACCCCGTCAACGCTATTCTGAATCGCCATCAAATCATTCTTCGTTAACCCTTCAATTCCTTCTTTTTCAAATTCTGCATTTATTTTTTCCAATATCATTGTAGCTCTTTTCTCTCGATATTCTCCAATTTGTTGAAGTTTGTTTTTTAGTTTTTTATTCCTTATGTTGAATTGATAGCCCAAAAAATCTAACGATGTTGGTTTACCCTCGCGGTATCCGGGGTGCGAAAAGGTTACGTTCAACTCAACTCCAAAAATATAAAGTATTCCACTTTTTCTTGCCAAAGCCATGGCTCTCTCTTGGCAGCCGATCGAGTCGTGATCGGTAATGGACATTAACCCGATGTTTCTGGTGTTAGCTTCCTTAACAATTTCTTCTACGGTTAGGTTTCCATCTGAACAGCTTTTTGAATGTATGTGTAAATCTATGATCAATTACCTTTTTTCCATCCCGATTATGTACCAATCTTCAGGAGGATCATGTGTTGTGTCTACTGTTAATTGCAGTATTTTGAGTTGAGGGTGTCTCTTCTTCAAGTCATCCAAGTCAACAGGTTCAAACATTTTCTTGTTGTTAAGGTAGGCTTGCCTAGTTAAGGCGTTTGATTCATATTTCTGTTTAGTTCTTCTCAGAATTCTAGCAATGGACACTTCTTCAGGGCAGTGAGTCTTGAGGATGACAAAAGTCACGTTGTGCTTCGCAGCAATCGCAGCGGCGCGTCTCCGTAATTTCTGGGTAACGAAAGTAGCATCTAGTATTACCCCGTCGCTTTTCTGAATAAGATCTTCTGCTTGGCGAAACATCTCATCGTAGACCCACTCTCGTTTACTCATGTTTGAGGCAACTTTTTCGTCAAAGACGTCTTCGTTCT
>Ga0315314_1001207_pt1 | contig 24007 bp, 33 predicted proteins | sample TDP9_MG_FD_203631 | JGI IMG/M metagenome (GOLD analysis project Ga0315314, IMG submission 203631) | Freshwater sediment microbial communities from Lake Towuti, South Sulawesi, Indonesia - TDP9 | ecosystem: Environmental > Aquatic > Freshwater > Lake > Sediment | place: Indonesia: South Sulawesi... | reverse complement strand
TGTAACCCGTATCTGGTTATTCAGGGATATTATTGGGCTCCACCTCCTTGTTTTTCTAGATGACGTATAACATAGGAGGGGACCCAATTAATCCCTAAAAGTTAACCGATTAGCAGACACAACCAATAATTCACTTCTTTAACTACTACGGTTACTACATCGGAAGCTTCTATCCACGGGAACACCACAACTCAGGCTACATGACCCTACGCCAAGCAGAGCACTACCTCAACCAGAAAGCCAGAATGAATCTGGCATCTAAATTCGTTTCAGGAGCAATCGAAAACATACTCAGAAACCTGAAATACTATAAAACTAGAGGGGTTAAACTAGAGACCCACATAAACAGGATTCAAGAATTACTATTAAATCTCCGAGAAACAGAAGAAGTAGACAGTCTTATGGCTCTTGAAGGTCAGGCAAGAGAATACTATACGGCTTTCAACCAGATCATAAAAAACCCAGAGTACCGCTACGCAAAGAGAACGAGAAGACCGCCCCAAAGCAGACTTGACTCTCTAATAAGCCTCGGCAACAGTCTCCTCTACACCACGGTCTTAAGTGAAATATACAAAACACACCTAGATCCAAGAATAGGGTTCCTCCACTCCACAAACTTCAGGGGATTCACCCTAAACTTGGACGTAGCAGAGGTCTTCAAACCAGCAATAGTGGACAGAGTGATATTCACCCTCATAAACAGAAGCATGCTAAACACCTCAGACTTCATGAAAGAACTCGACGGCGTCTTCCTCAACGAAAAGGGCAAAAAAACATTCGTGGAGGAATACGAGAAAAAGCTACAAACAACAAAAGTACACGAAGCCCTAGAAGGAAAAGCTTCCTACAGGCGACTAATACGAATGGAACTATACAAGATTGAAAAACACCTTATAGGAGAAAAAACCTACACCCCCTACACAGCAGATTGGTAAAGTAAGGAGGCACAGAGAAATGTACGTCATAATGGCATACGATGTGGCAGTAGAAAGATTAGACAAAGTACTCCAAATAGGAAGAAGATACCTCACCTGGGTACAAAACTCTGTCCTAGAAGGAGAAATATCAAACTCAAACCTCCAAAGACTCAAAAACCAGATATCAGAAACAATAAACAAAGACCACGACACAGTAACATTCTACATGCTCCGAACCACAAAATACTCCAAAAAAGAAACCATAGGAGTAACAAAAGGCGAACCAACCACAATAATATGAACACCGGTCAACCAACCCCAAAAAACCAAGAATCTTTTCAAAAAGACTTCAGCCCCTTAAAAGGGTTTAAAATCTTAATTTCCTAGCCAAACTTATTAGCCCCAGACTCAACCGAAGATTTAAAAAGGCGGACAACAAGGAATAATAATCAAAAATCAGACGGATGTCCTTCGACCCCCCGGGAAAATTGCAGCAAGAGAGGTCGAAGATGAGAACCCCCGAAAAGAAGCCCTAATAACCCTCTAATTAGCAAAAGAAGCAAAAAAACAGAGGGTTTGGAGCCTACCTATAAGGGATTGAAACATTTTTCTGACGGGGAATTCGGGGGTGGTCTTTTAAAGTTTGGAGCCTACCTATAAGGGATTGAAACTTACTAATTCTTAAATATAGAATGCCATTCCTCAAGTTTGGAGCCTACCTATAAGGGATTGAAACTACTTCGTAAATTAGTACGGTAAGCAAGCTCTCCCGTTTGGAGCCTACCTATAAGGGATTGAAACTTCACCATATTTTAGACCAATAGAGGGTGATAATGTGTTTGGAGCCTACCTATAAGGGATTGAAACCCAATTAAAGACGGTATTACGCGATAAGTGTAAAAGTTTGGAGCCTACCTATAAGGGATTGAAACCCCTTCTGGACCCCGATAATCGAAAAAGTAGTAAATAGTTTGGAGCCTACCTATAAGGGATTGAAACTGGTTTAAAGGTTCTACTGTGAAGTTAAATGGTTTATCGTTTGGAGCCTACCTATAAGGGATTGAAACTTAATATAGTGTTAGTGTGGCGCTATATCTTCTCTAGTTTGGAGCCTACCTATAAGGGATTGAAACCCATCGGTTGCTATCTTTTCACCTTGCCATGTAATAGTTTGGAGCCTACCTATAAGGGATTGAAACTATCTTTTTCTGAATTTCCCCAACTGACTTACCAGTGTTTGGAGCCTACCTATAAGGGATTGAAACACAGTTGATATAACGAAACCGATTACGATACCACCCAGTTTGGAGCCTACCTATAAGGGATTGAAACCCTATCTGATATACTTCATCGCGACCAGTTGGAAAATGTTTGGAGCCTACCTATAAGGGATTGAAACCTCATGGCTAAGATCGAATCTTCCCCGTCCGATACTAGTTTGGAGCCTACCTATAAGGGATTGAAACTCTAACACTCCGAAGTTGAAGGTGCTTTTGGGATAGGTTTGGAGCCTACCTATAAGGGATTGAAACGATTAATCGGAATTCTCTCTCCACTCTTTCATTTTCGTTTGGAGCCTACCTATAAGGGATTGAAACTTATGCATATTTCCCTTTGTATCAATTTTATCTTATGTTTGGAGCCTACCTATAAGGGATTGAAACCATGTTCCTCCATATCGAGCTCTTTGACGTGTTCTTGTTTGGAGCCTACCTATAAGGGATTGAAACTTTGGTCGCATTGGATTTTGCGAATCGCAGGTTAGATTGTTCTCAGTCAATTGCAGAGCCCTTACTTTCTTAACTTTGCATAGTTTGCTTTTTCTTGCTGGTCTAGGTGAACTTGCCAGAAATCAGTGAATGCCCTCATTTTTTTATTGGAGATTTTATTCGGATTTGAAAAGGCGAAAACAATTTTAGTCGGCTCATCTAAAGATAAAGTGTCGAAAATTGGATGTCTTTTAATTTGTTATTCTTTTTGGAGGAGTTTGTGGTTTTATGAGGGTTTGGGTTACTACGGTTGGTTCGAGTGTTTTTGCGGTTGTTAATCCTCTTTGGGCTGCTTGTATTCGTGATGGTTTTGTTCCTGGGAGGGTTCATCTTTTGAAGAATAGGAAGGTTGAGCGTAATGTTGCTCCTGTGAAGGATTGGGTGGCTAGGGTTTTGGAGTGTTATGATGTTAAACCTGTTTTTGAGGAGCATGATTGTGATGAGGAGGATATGGATGCTTTTGCTAAGGTTTTTATTGGTGTTGTTAGGTCGGAGGCGGGTAATGAGATTGCGGTTGATATGACTCCGGGTAGGAAGTTTATGAGTGCGTGTGCTATGGCGGTTGCGATGGCGGATAGGGGGCAGAAGTTTAATGTGAGTAAATTGTACTACTTGTATCTTTTCAATGCTGCTTATCAGGATAGGCCCTATATTTTGATTCCGTTTAATCAGCAGAGGCTGGTTAATGTTTTGGAGTGTGTGAGGGAGGGTTACCAGTGAACGAGTTTCTCATTCCGCTTGAGAACCTTTTCCTGTTTTTGAACGGCTTATTTCTAAATGGTGCCAACACGTTTAAGGTGAAGTCTTCCCTCCTAGACAAACTCTCTGACCGGGAATTGTTCTGGGTGATTCTGAGCGGTCCTAGGGAGGTGTCCCAAGTTGGTGGCTTAATCCCAAAAGACATTTACGAGGAGCTGAGAGGAAAGTGTGGCGGGGTTATGGGTGAGATTCCCACATATAGGTGTTATCTCGACATGTTTCTCGCCTCGGGTGTGTACAAACCCAAGGACTGGACGCGGATAGAGAAAACGGTTTTAGATGAATTGCGCCGTGATCCCCTGAGGGGTGAGAGACCGGTGTTCATCTCCTTTGACACTAACGCGTTTGTGAGAAGGTACTACACTCTGGTTTCAAGTCTTCTGGCTTCAAATCGACTAAGAGCGGGGTTCGTGTCTTCGAAGGGAGTATTAGCGGAACTGGAGCCCTTTGACGACAAGTACCAGGCATCCGACATCTTCCAATTGGGTGACGCGCTTAGGGTGGAAAGTGATGTCTTAGATGCGTTCCTTAACCAGTTGAAGCTGGGCTGTCGACTGTTCAGAATGGGTTTCGTGGAGTACCGTAAGATGTCAATACGAGAATACTTTGAGGAATTGAGAGGGGGTAGGGGTGACCTGCAAATACTTGGGGCGCTGCAAAAATTCTCCAAAGAGAGAAACGTGGACCTTCTGGTCTTCAGCGAGGATGAAGCCTTCACCGATAGAGCCACCGCACTCAAACTAAAGGGGATACGTCTCGACCGCCAAGAAGAACCCCCAATGAGCACTGAGGTAGATTGGGAAGATGTTGCACAGCTCCTCTACACCGCAGCTATCACTTATGGAGTCATCGGTATAACCGCAAAAACCAGAGCAAAAATCCACGGCGTCTGGAGGGGGAAAAAGGCGGAACACTGGAATACGGAAACCCTGAAAATCACCACAGAGAACCCCGAGCTTCAAAAATTCCTAGAAACAAACCAAAAAGTATTGCAAACAAAATCTCAGTCGTAGGTTTGCTAAGTATTGATTTTTTGCTGGTTTCCCGGTTTGCGTAAAAGTTAGGGGAGCGGTGGGCGTGGTTCGGCAATTCTTTTCCAAAAAAACGGAAAATTGTAGCGGCAACGGTTCCGATTTCGAATATCAATACCAAACGAGGCGACCACCTCTCAAGCAGATAAAATGAAAAAACATGCTTCTTTCTCAATTTTTTGAGCTGAGGACTTCCTCTTGTTTGAGAACTGGTAAGGGATTCTTAGAGCGGGTAATTAACAATCTTTTGCTTCTTCTTCAAGATTGCTAAAAGATGGGCACTTTTCAGAGATTTTACTTATATCCATTTGGGCAGCTATCTGTTCTGCCATGCTTGTAAAATACGTCTTATGCTATCTTCCATCAAATTTCCTTTATGACCTCTGCATACCAATCTTCAACAATTAGTCCGATTTTCATATGGCACCGCTGTAGTAGGCTTCTCCGAGAGGTATTCCTTCTTCTTGAAGGGTTTTTATTTCTTTTTTCTCTTTTTCCGCTTCCACTTTTCTGAGTTTCGTTTCTCCGTCTTCTTTTTTAACGATTATTAAGTCTTCTGGCTCCAGGTGATCTAAGAAGTATGGTGAATGGGTTGAGAGTACGATCTGTTTGTCGCTTTTCTTCAGAATTTCAGCAAGAAGTCCCAAAAGTTGAGGGTGTACAAAGTTTTCAGGCTCCTCGAAGCAGATCAGGTCTACGTCAAGATTGAGTGCGGTTATATATGCTAGTAGACGTAGGGTTCCATCCGACAACTGATGATAATCAAATGGGTTTTTGAATCCCTTCTCTCGGACCGCTACGTAAGTTTTTCCTTCCTCAGTAAGAGGGGTTAAAAGCTCTTCAACTTCTGGAACAGCAAGTTTCAAGGTATCTTCAATTTTGGAGAAGATCTTTGGCCTCTCTGTCCTTAAGGATAATAGAACCTGAGCCAAATTACTACCATTACTATCAAGAGTAAGCTGCTTCTTTACTGAACTCTCCTCCCTAATCTTTGGAACCATGAAGCTGTAAAATTTCCATCTGTTCATCTGTCTCAGAGCGTGGTCGTCGGGAATTTGACCGATTAAATTTTTCCACTCTGAATTGAATGTTTTTTCTCCACCTTCTCGGGAAATGTATTTTCCACTTCCTTGCTTTTCCTGTATTATAGTTTCTCCATTAACTTTCAGATATCTTTCCTCTACGCGATCCTCAATACATTTAAGATAGTATTCAGATTTCTGATTATTGTTTTGGAAAGTAGCGCTTAAGGTAATCTCTTTCTCCTCCTGGAACACAACATGCTTGAACCCTCCTCTTTTATCTAGGATAGGAGCTAAACTGATGTAGGCTTGCAAGCTCTCAGAAAGAAAGGCTAGACAATCGATAATGTTACTTTTCCCAGATGCGTTCAGCCCAATTAGAGCGTTGAACTTTCCGAGTTGAATATCAACTTTCTTTAAACTTTTATAGTTTATCACTTCAAGCATTTTAAGCATGTTTACTATTAATGTGCAACAGTAAAATAAAAATTTCTATTGGTTAGTTTGGGCTCCACTTTATGTGGAAATTCGTAGAATTACGTAGAGTTGTGGCTTCATAGCACCACGAACAGAAGTAAATTGGGAAGACATCACCCAGCTCCTCTACACAGTAGCCATCACTTATGGAGCCGTCGGCATAACCGCAAATACAAAGGCGAGAATCTACGGAGTGTGGAAAGGTAAAAAGGCGGAACACTGGAACTCGGAGACCCTGAAAATCACATCCGAAAACCTTAGACTACAAGAATTTCTAGAAACAAATCAAAAAATACTACAGAAACCTAAAACACCAGAAAAATAAACACATGCAAAATCACAAATTCAGAAAATGCAAGAAAGGAGGCCCGTCTTAAGAGAAACTGTATCAGACCATCATAACCATAACTGCTGTGACTGAAATTCCCTAGTAACGGATTCACAGGATTTTTTGAACCGTTAAGTCTCCTTCCGCTGCGTTATAGTATTTAGGACTTTCTTAGCGGGATTCTTACGGCGGTAGGATTTTACGGATTTAATAAATTAGCACCCGGTGGCAAGTTCTGGATAAATGCAGGCAGCCAGGCTACCTGCTATGGCTTGGCTTCAATTTTACTCTTCGTCACTACGATTCGACCTAGTTTTGTGCCGTCCAATGCTCTTTATCTTATGCATCCAACTTTCTGGACGATTGGCAAGTGGCCAGTCGTTCTATGGTATGATATTGGTGCTGATAATTTTCTGATATTTTGGTCTCTCGCCTTTATGATTCTCGCCACGGCGATACCACCTATTATAACATTCTTGACTATTTTAATTAAAATTTCAGCGGGAGATCTGAACTCTAACTTTTCGGAAATTTTGTACTCGAACATAAATTTGGAAAGGTTAATGACATTATCTTTTGTATCCCTGATATTAATTGGGGTAATTTTCCTAGCTGTACTCGCAGGTTTTCTGGTTACGGGCACTCTAATCAGTGATTCTGCAGGGGCTGTCCGCTTACTGTTCATCGCAAAAGTTTTGTTATATGTAGTATTAGCGAATGAATTCAGAAATGCAATTAGGAAAACAAGTAGATGAGTTTTAAAAGGTTAATCTATTTAAAGTTTCATTCGAATCTAATGGAAAAAATTAGTTTTTAATTGCTCTTCGCAGGGTAATGCTGTAGTTTCATTCAACAATTTATAAATAATATATAATGGAATAGTAAACTAGTTAGTAAAGTAAATGAGGTGAGAGTAAATTGGCGGATGTAGAAAAAGTGGTGTTGGAAGCTATGAAGAAGGCTGGTAAACCGGTGAGGCCTGGGGATGTAGCTAAGATGACTGGCTTGGATAGTAAACAGGTGTCCGCGGCGATTCAAAATCTGAAAAAAGAAGGAAAAGTTATATCACCCAAAAAATGTTACTGGTCAATGAAGTAGAATCCTAGAATCCTCAATTTTTTTAATTTTTAAAACCGTTTATTATTATTGTTGTTCTTTCACCAATTTTAAGACTAATTGTGTATAAATTTTGGTTAATTTTTTGAAAATGAAGAATTAGATGAGGACATTTTCTTTTGAAGAGAGAATAGTGTGGAGATTTTTAGAGAGAAATTCTAGGTATCAGGGCCTTGATGCCTATTTTATCTTGGGAAGCGTGAAACTTGAGGAGGTGGATGAAAAATCCGACATCTTAGCGAAACGCTTCATAAAAAAGGGTGTTAAAAAGGTGGCCGAGTATCTGTTTACAGAAATCCGATTTCTTTAAAGAGGTTGGATATCAGGGAGAATCGGAAGATAACTTGTTTTGGATTAACTGGTTTGTGGGTTTAGTTGTACTGGTTGCATATGGTGAATTCGATGTTGTGTTTTATTGTTTTTAGTTGCCACACTATTCCTTCTAGGAGGGTTCTGAGTGTGAAGTAGTCTAGGGGGTCTTTGGGTAGGTAGCAAATATTTATTGTTGGAGTAACCAGTTCGGGGTCTTTTGTTACTGCTATGATTTTTCCGAGAAGGTGAATTGTTTCGAAGAAGCCTCCCATCATTTCTGTTCTGAGGTAGTTTGCTTTAGGGGATTTTGGAAGTTTATTGATTTTTGATTCTAATAGTTCTTGTGTTATTTCCAGAGTTTTTAGGAGTTTGTTTTTATAATTATTTTTTCTGTTTAGTGTGTAGGTGTATATGGTTGTGGTTAGGAGGAGGATTTTTTCAGGGGATAGGGGTAGTTTCCATATTTCCTCTTCTAGTTGTTCTAGTGCTTCTATGTTTCCAGTCAAATCCATGTTTTGTATCAGTTCTTTGAGTAACGTGTACATTTTCTCAATGGTTTCAATATGTTTCAGGTCTTTTTTCTCATATTTGTTTATGAGCAGCCTATCTAAATTTTTTAAAATCTTGGTTAATGGTTCTAGTTTAGGTTTCTGGTCAGAATGCTCCCACATTTGAATAATAATATCGTCAATGGTTCCACCGATATCATCCTCTTCCCCTGAGACATATGAAAAAACGTCTAGAATTCTTCTATGATACTGCTCATCAGTTTTTGCGCTAAACCTCAAAAAATTGGAAGTGGAATCCATCAAAATTAAAAACTCAATCATCTCTCTATCAAACGGCTTACGCTTGAAATGCATAACTCCTTCCAAAAGCTCAAAAACAAAGCTTTGTAAATCCCTCGACGAAAGTGAGTCCCTGTTAAGAAACAGCATATCGGAGAGAGTACGATACAGCCAACGTAGATCCATCTGCATTCCCTCACCACAGAAAAGCTCTCTGAGAAACTCAAAGAATTCCCTGTAAAGTTCCCCCAGCTCTTTTAGGCCACCCATTTTTAAGCAGTCACCAAGCTCAGATATCAAAACTATTAGAGCCTCACTACTACAATCCAGCACCCCCTGCTGCACACGGGTAATCAGATTCCGCCAATCATCTTTAGATTCAGTCACACTAATCATCATATGGAAGAGGGCGGCTTTCGCGTCGAGAAGAGCCCTCTCTTCAAACTCCAAAAGGGGATCTTCCCCTGTTCTCCCAAAACATACATAATAACTACTGCTTCCGCTATAGGTGCCCAAAGCCCGGGATCTATTACAAAATCTAATATACTTGAAACGGAATCACCTATGTATTTTTTTGTTTTTTATCTACCCCTCGGTCTTTCCTTATTTCCGCTCTCATAAAACCACATTAACATCTGTGAAGTGGGGATTCTATTTATCCTTGAAGTATCTCTTGTCTCAACTTCGGTTTTTAATTTGTTTTTTATCGATGATTTATTTCCATTCTAATGGTTCATTGGAATGAATACAGGACAGATTTATACTTCCATAACGTTTTTAAATTTCCAATACAATTGCCAATTGGTGGTTTACTTGGTGATACTGGATAGGTCTGGTAGAATACTGCTCCCTAAAGAGATTAGGGACAAGCTGGGTCTCAGGGAGGGGACACCACTAGAGGTAACGGTCAGAGGTAGCGAGATCGTGATTAGACCCTATGATAAGAGCTTAGAGGAGCGGGTTGAAGAAGCGGTAAAATTCTTGTCTGAGAACGCTCCAAGAGCTTTTGTGACGCAGGAAGAGGAAGAGGGAGATAAGTGGTTTTCAAGAGAGTACTGCCTGAGAAAGATAGGGTTGAAGGAATAGTGGATGTTGGAGTGATGGTTATTGCCCACTTCGAAAACCCTGCTAATAAACAAGCGCTAGAGTTCATTAGTAGTGTTCTACTTTGGAAGCGGAGGTGCCTAATTCCGACTTCAACTCTCCTAGGTGCGTACCATATTCTCACAAGCTATCTGGGTGTTGAAAGAGACTCCGCTTGTAACGCTCTTCTCAAAACGTTGAAAACACTTTCCCCAGCCTTCTATGAGGATATCACCGTAGAACTAGCCTCTGAAGCAATAGTAAATGCTACGAGTTACAAGATAGCCTCTTGGGACGGGTACATTATAAGCCTCGCAAGAATATATAACGCTCCAACAATATATACTATCGATAGTAAGCTAGCCAGCAAAGTAAAGGACATTCAGATTATTAATCCAATCCCGGAAGAAGCCTTCAAAAAATATAATGAGTGGCTAGAAAGTAAATTAACGTAAAAGAATACTTATGCACGCTGAATAGCAGACGAATCAGAAAGAAGAACATCATGGAAACTTACGTCGTTTTATTCGATTGACGAGAAATCTTTATTTGTTTCGATGTACCGAAGTTTTATTCGGTGGTTCTGAAATACGGTTGTAAGTCGAGTGGGTTCGAAGGGTGAACTTTTCCTCCCAACGGTAGTTAGGGAGAAACTTGCTTAAACCTAATATGAGGATGATTTACAAAGTTGATGGTAGAGGATTGTTGGTGGAGCCCGTTCCAAGCCTTGAGGAAGTATTTGAGGAACCTCAGCCAGTTGAGTTAACCTTGGAAGAGTTTCACGAATTTAGAAGAAAGCTTTCCAGAGAGTTTGAAACTTGAGACCTTTGCTTGACACAACTTATTTCCTTCCCGCTATAGGGATCTCTGTCAAGAGTTTGGCGGGGAATGCGGTAATCAAACTAATTTCAGAAGGGCAACGGATTCTGATAAGTGAAGTAACCATTTTTGAACTATCCGCTAAGGGAGGAAAGCAAGTAGCCACTAAAAATCTTGAAGCTGAGAAAGTTGTGAAAGGATTAAGAGCTATTACTTCTGATTGGCGTATTGAGAGGATTCCTGTGTACGATGTATCGATTCTGCTAACCGCGTTCAAGCTTAGGGAAGTATTAGATGATTCTATTGACTGCATAATCCTTTCATCGGGCATTAATCAAGCTGACGAGCTGATAACTGAGGATAAGGACATTCAAAACTTGATGGAGAGAGGAGGGCTTAGAACTCATAGCAGCAATAAATCCTACATTCACAATCAAACCATTAGCAAATTTACTAAAACCCCACACATAATGAAACAGTTTACAGCGGAGAACGGAAGTAGAGGAGGGCAATAAAGTGCTCTTGAGAGAATACAGTCTGAGAAAGAGGGGTTGAAGGAATAGTTGACGTTGGTGGTTATTGCCCGCTTGTTCAAGTAGCTTTTTGCGTTTCGTTTTTATGTTTTGATTTTCAGTTGAGAGCATAAAGATAGAGATTTATACCTGCGCTTCGATAAAAGAGTGGTAAGGTGAATCTCCTCAAAGTCTTTTTATAGAGATTAATTGACCCACATATTTTGAAGCTAAAACGGGTCTCAAAATCTCCGCAGGAGAGATTCAATTATGGACAGTAGGGAAATAATCCTAAAAGAAATAGAACAGATGCCAGACACTCTTCTGGAAGAGATACTGGACTTCATCAAGTTTCTAAAAATGAAAGCAGTTCAAGAAAAAATTGAAACCGCCATCCAAAGCGAATCCTCATTGAAGAAAGACTGGCTCCTACCAGAAGAGGATGAAGCCTGGGGAGATTTGTGAAGGGCGATATAGTTACCCTCCTTTTTCAATTCTCAGATTTAACCCAAGCATTTCCTTTTCATAACTCATAAACATACTTATTACATTGCGCTATAGACTGCTGATTTACTTTTTTCTATGCGTTAGGTTTTTTAGTTTAGGTGGAGAAGTATAGTTACGGTGGATTTTATGGAGGAGCTTGAGCGTCTGCTCAAGGAGAAAATGAAGATTCTTAAACCCAACGAGTGCGCCGTAATTTACGACGATGAGAGAGGGCTTCTTATCAGTGTTTGTAATGAGGAAGGGAAGATAAAAATAGTTTCAAAAAAGGTAGATGAACTCTAATGATCCTAGTTTCCTCAACCAGACCTTACTACTTTTACTCAGCTAAAAGACATATTCTGATAGTAGTCTCGAATCCAACAAGCTTAGAGAGCAGAGTCCTGAAAATTAGGGAACTCTTAAATTTTGAGGACAGGGAGCTAGCTGAGGCGGCTAGAAGGGTTCTTGAAGCCGCTCTAGAGAGAATAGTTGAACTCGGGGTTCCCTTCATTCTGAGAGAGATTGGAGTGGAGGTCGATTTTGAGGATCCTTTATGGAGTTATGCGGTGTTAACACTGGAAGTGGTTGTTTGGGAGGGACTGTTTGAAACTTTGAGAGAGAGAGTTGTGAATGCTGCTTACTCTGATTTAGAGCCTGAAAAGGCTTCGCGGGTGCTGCTGGATGTTCGACCCTATAGAGTTTCTGAAACTGGCTGAAGAACTTTTAACATATGATGAGGCGAAAATCAGAACCGCTATTAGCAGGTCTTATTATGCTTCCTTTCTCCACGTGAGGGAAGTTGCTGGTTTAGGAGGATTAAAGATGTCTAGAGTTCACAGAGAAGTGGTCCGCTTTCTCTATAGGAGGAACCCATTTGCCGCGAACACCCTCCACTTACTAAGGCGGCTTAGAAACGATGCAGACTACGATTTAAAACGTGTATTTTCCATATCCGAAGCAAAGTTATCAATCAACTATGCGAAAAAAATTATGAGCAGCATATAACTCATCTGGTTAATTGGAACTTCACCTACTCAAAGACCCCTTCGACTACACACTCAGAACCCTCCTAGAAGGAATAGTGTAGCAACTGAGATTACTAAAACACGGAATCGAGTACACCATATGCAACCCGTACGACTAAGCCTTAAAACTAGTTGTTCTACAACGTATGAGTATCATTTAGAACCTTGGCGAAAGCCCAATGGTTAAAACTCAAGTTATTAGAGGCTCTTTGTACAAAATAATGTTGTAAAACTTAATAATGTTAGAAAACTATAGTGATTTTGGTAAATTGAAATGTCTAAAGAAGTCTCAATTGTTGGAAAAAAATTCGTTGTTGTAATACCGAAGAATATTCGGAAGACGCTGGGTATTAAGGAAGGTCAGAAGATAAGATTCAGAGTTGAGGAAGGCAAAATACTCTTAGAACCAATAATTGACCCCTTCGAACTAGCCATTAAAGGATCAAAATTCGCTGAAACAACAGTTGAAGAATTTGAATCGGAATCCAAGGGGATGCAGAATGAACTCTTCAAGGATTAAAATACTTCTCGACACCACGTACCTGTTATCCATTTTGGGCGTAGAAGTCAAAGGAAGTCGAAAGCGTGGTGATGTAGAAATGTCCGATTCTAACCCTTATTTTAAGGCTCTAAATTGGAAAATAAGCCCTTTACGAGCTCTTTTTGGAGGCAAAATCGAACAATTCCGCATCACCTTGAAAGCGTGTTAGAAAAACTTAGAACCCTTTACCAAGGCGGTAAGATTGAGCCGTACAACTCGCCGTTCAGCCTACTTGAAGCCTTAGGTAAAATATCAAAAACACCATTTGACGAGGAAAGACTCAACGGATTAGTGTCAATCGTCGAATCAAAGGTATTCTTGGAAGCCTTACCACACTCGGCGGCTACCTAAAACCTTCAAACTGAAGGCGGAAGGACTCAAAAAGACTTTATCAATTTCTTACTATACAAAACTGCTGCGACAAGAGGCTTAAGGTTACCAACAAGAGACCGTGAAATCATAAAATTAGTGCAACTGATGGGACGCGGGTTGCTTTTTATCTTTCTATTTCTTCTTTCAGCTTGTTTATAATTTCTTCAGCTGCTTCCAGCATTTCTTCCACTTCGTCTTTTGAGTTGGTGGTGATGGGTCCTGGAGGATAACGCTCGTCATAATAGAATACATTTAATTTTCTGCCTAGCTCAAGATATTTTTGAAAGGCAACATCAAAATTCGTAGCCTTGGTTATGAGTAATTCTAGGTCGTGTATCTTCTTTAATTTCCAGCCCTTATAAATAAGATAATCCTACAAATATTTCTCAATGGCTTGATGGACATGAAAAACCGCTACATCAAAACATTTGCCATCCCTTAGAATTTTTGCGGCGTCTAGGTCATGTTTTCCCCTTTCAATCCATTCCTTAACTATCTGCTCCTTCGCTTTCATATAGGACTACCCCCTTTCGGATTATCTCCTCTACGAAATCGTCGCCTATTCTGAGGCGTTCCTCCAACTCCTCAGGAGTATACACCAGAGGGGATACAGGTATTTCGCGGCGGGGATTGTAGATTATTCTTTTAACGTGTACGACTCTGTCCACTCTTCTCTCATTAGTTTTTTTCAAAATCAAAAGGTCTATGTCGCTATCTTCTTTAGGATTGCCGTAAGCGTAGGAGCCGAATAGAATAATCTTCAGAGGCTTGTTTTCGCTTTTCAGCTTCTCGACAATCTCAGATAGTATTGCTTTTATCCCTACTTCCATCTTCTACCTTCCTCTAGCTTATATTTACCATGTATTTATGCGCTTTTAAATTATAAAGACTCGTCTCTAATGATATTAGTAACAAGAAATTAACTGGCATAAGTAAAACTGTGGAAGCAGGTACTTTCAACCCTCGTTAATGAGGAACCCTTTTTACAAGGGAAAATAGTAGTGTTTCTTATTAATACTGGAAGAAAGCTTTCAATCCTCATTGCAGGTAGGGAGAAATTTGGGACATAGAAAAAGCTTTGAAATAGCGGTTGACGTACTGTTTGAGACCGATATGTGTATCTTGCCGAAAGCGGTGACCACGAAAGAGTACAGTTTCCTTGCCACTGGTAATTTTTTATAGGGTGGACTTGTATTATGGTGCCAGTACCTTCAGCTCTTTGATTCGTTCGTAATGTGCTTTGTTCCTCGTCAAGAGGGGTATGTCTTTTGATAAGCATATGGTAGCGTTAAAGAGATCCCTAATTTCGATGGATGAACCTTTGACTCTTAATTCTGCCCCTTTATCAGATGCCCTTTTGGCACTGTCACGAGTAAATGATAAGACATTGTATTGGTCAAGTAGGCTTTCAACTTCCATTACTCTCATCTCGCGCTTTGAGGAGAGATTTGCACCCAGCAAGAGTTCAAAGGCTGTTACGCTGGTTATGAATATGTCCGCTTTTTTCGTCCATTCGATGAAGGCAGATTTTCCCGGCTCGCGTCCCCTGAGGTAATCTACTACAACATCCGTGTCGACGCATATAGCTTTTACAGCTTCCATTTTTTCCACGACTCGCTCACCGTTTTCATTATGTCGTCCATTTCTTCGTCCCATGCGCCAGCCAAATCCTCGATGGGTATTACCTTTCTCAAGACAGCTTCCCCCTCGCCTGAAACCTCTATTGACACGTAGTCACCCTCCTTTATTTCAAGCTTCCTGCGGACACTCTCCGGTATTGTAATTTGGTAGTTGCTCGTGACCTTCACCTTAGCCAACCGAATTCCTCCTAAAATATTTTGTTTCTAGTAAAGATACTAGATTCCAGTATAAAAATGATGCTCATTGGTGCAAAAACTGGAAGAGTAGATTTCGTTTTTATCTCTGAAGTGCTTAATTTTGTGTTTTCCCAGTTCATCACACAAAAATTATACATAGCTCGCCGCATAAGAAGGTACGCATGGGAAAGATTGATTCCTCCAAACTAAATAAAAAAAGAACAGAGGCAGAAAATGATTTTGACAGTCTAATAAAGGCTTTAAAGAATGAAAGGGACTGGAAAGTCCGAGCCAAAGCGGCAAAGACACTTGAAAAAACAGGAGACGCAAGGACAGTAGAACTACTACTACAAACATTAAAAAAAGATAAAGAAGGGGAAGGTCGAGAGACGATAATAATGGTTCTCGGAATGATAGGAAGAAAAGCAATAGAACCACTCTTTAAGGCGTTAAAGAACGAGGACAGAGACATTAGGGCAGGAGCAGCGGAAGCACTAGGATGGCGAGGAAATAAGAAAGCAGTAAAACCACTGCTACAAAGTTTAAAGGACAAAGACAGCTTGGTTCGGGCAGCAGCAGCTGAAGCACTCGGAGAGATAGGAGATGCAAGGGCAGTAAAACCACTACTAAAAGCACTAAAGGATGAAAGCATCAAAGTTCAAGCAGAAGCAGAATGGGCACTCGGAATGATTGAGGATAAGAGAGCGGTAGAACCACTACTACAAAATCTAATGGATAAACACAGCGATATTCGATACGAAGCGGCAGTATCCCTCGGAATGATTGGGGATAAGAGAGCGGTAGAACCACTACTACAAGCATTGAAAGATGAAAATAGTGATGTTCGGGCAGGAGCAGCTGAGGCATTTTGGAGCACAAAAGATAAGAGAGCGGTAAAATCGCTCATTAAGGCGCTAAAGGATAAAGATGACGGTGTTAGAGGAGCGGCAGCAATAGCGCTTGGAGAAATAAGAGATAAGAGAGCGGTAAAACCACTAATACAAGCACTAAAAGATGAAGAAAGCTATGCCCGATACGGAGCAGCACAGGGACTTGGATTTATAAGAGATAAGAGAGCGGTAAAACCACTGATTAAAGCGTTAGAGGACGAAGACCATGAAGTCCGAAAAAGTGCGATATTTGCCCTTGGAAAGATAGGGGATAAGAGGGCGGTAGAACCACTAATCCCGCTCATAAAGGGTGAAGATATCGAGTTTCGAGAGGAAGCAATGGATGCCCTTGGATGGATAGGGAATAAGAGGGCGGTAGAACCACTACTAAAAGCACTAAACCAAAAAGACAGCAGTACACGAGAGAATGCGGTATGGGCCCTTGGAATGATAAATGACAAGAGAGTGATAGAAACCCTCCTACAGGCACTAAAAGACGAAGACAGCGGGGTTCGCGCAGGAGCAGCGGAAGCACTTGGATTTATAAGGGATAAGAAAGCGGTAGAGCCACTCATACAGGCACTAAAGGACGAAGATAGCGATGTTCGAAAGAGAGCCTCATGGGCGTTTGTAGAAATAAGAGATAAGAGAGCGGTAGAGCCACTAAAAAAGGCATTAAAGGATGAAGACCGAGAGGTTCGAAAGGCAGCCTCATTGGCGCTTGGACTAGTAGGAGAAAAAAAGGGCGGTAGAGCCACTCATACAGGCACTAAAGAACGAAGATAGTAGGGTCTGAGAGAACATTACAAAGGCTCCCAGATTGATAAAAAGTAAATAAACAATAGAACTACCCGCAAGCCACTAAAAGAAGAAGACAAAGGTGTCCGAAAGAATATCCACAAGCGATTTAAGACATAGTAGGCGAGAAAGCGGTAAGAATTCCCTAAAATCCATTAGGAGGTGTTCTACTCAGACGGTGGTGTCCAGTTCAGACCTTAACCCGCCCAGGGACATACCACGTTTCGTGAATTGCAGAAAATTAAGATTTGCTTAAATCGTTTATTCTCTCTGTTAACTGTTTTCTTACTTTCGGAGGGTTGGGGACAGTTATAGGTAATCGTTGTACACAGTTAATTAATCCTTCTTTTAGTTTGATGTCTAGTTTTCGTGCTTCCTCGTTCAGATAGTTCCAATCAAGTTTTTCTATTAGGTGGTACAAGACTACGGCGATGTCTGCCATGTCCCTCTCCCTTCCCGCAACTAATTTTACTAGAATGAGGTCTTCGGGTGATACGCATCTCAAGCTTTGTCCTTCAAGAACTATGGTTGATGCCCGGTCTATTAGTTGCTCTATTGGGATTCCTCCTATTTTTTCTGTGTAAACGTCAATGTCTCCTTTTTCTGTGTGTTTGAACTCGTGTTTCTCTAAACGAGGATTATAAAGATAAAAGTAGCCTATCTCTTCAAACTTTTCTCTGAGTTTCCAGAGATCTGTTTTTAGTACAGCCGCGTCCACATCGTGTGTTGTTCTGTATCGAGTTATTTGAATGAGAGCCCATGCACCCACCAGAGCGTACTTTGCGTTAGATTTCTGGCAGGCGAGAATAAAGTCATCAAGCAACAACATCGGTAAGCTCCTCCGGAACCGTCAAAAATATCCTCTCCTCCAAGCTTTTAGAAATAACCAGCGAGTCTAGAAGTCCTCGCCCCATCAATGAGAGCCCTTCAAGGAATACCCGCTTCCGCGAGACACACTTAACCCCATTCAAGCTTATAGTCTGGGGGACGGAGCGGACGGAAAACAAAACAATATCAGCCAATTCTCCCTCAGAGTTTTGCCTATACCCTCTTTCCTTTAGAAACTGAATCCAAGTTTTTTTGTCTTTTTCCCGTATGTACGCGATGCAAGCTGAGGGTGTTTGGTAGCCTGTGTATAGGTAAGCCGCGGTTTCTGCGGCGATTGCGTAGTCCAAACTCTCGGATTCGGATATCTCTACTACAACTTTAATTTGCTGTTCCCAACCGCTGGGCTGGCTCGCCTTTAAGAGTATCTTGTTCAACATTTGGTGCTCTACATGGATTACGCCAACAACAACTTCGAATTTTTGTTTTAGAAGTAAAACTGCCTTTTCCGAGAGGCTGACCTCCCTATTTCTCACATTTACCCAGTTCCTCTCTTCCAATTCTCCTATCTTCCGGTATACTGTAGACATGGGAACCCCTACCAATGAGGATAATGTCCGAATACGCTGTGTTCCCTCCTGCAAATAGAAGAGTATAGAAAATTCCAAATCATCCAAATTTTTCACCAAAAATAATACAAAAGGAGAAGAATTTAAGCCTTTTTATTCTCAAAAATGAGAAAAAATATGATTGACACACCGAGCCCATGTTGTCTTTCAATCCTCGTTGCCTGAGTAACTGCTTTTGCAAGTACGTTATTTAAACACTAGTGTTTTAGAAAAGTTTACTGCATTAATCCCCAGAATCCTCAAGTTAAAAAACATGATTGAAGTTCCAGCTTTATAAATTTACTTTTAGTGATTTGAGGACTTGGCATCCCTTTCTGATTTTTATTTGGCCACAACAATGAAGGTGTTTTCAAATCGGTGTTTTCATAAAAAATGAGTGAAGGCAGCTGAATAAATTCTGAACCGTTAAATAGGCTTAGCAGAACTATTAATTCTTAGACTGTTCTGTGGAAAAATATTATATAATTAATCGTTACATAGTTTTTTAGTGATGAGGATGGATAAGTATTCAACCATATCAGTTCCAACCGAAATCAAAAAAATTCTGGAGGAGGCTAAGGGTGAAGAAGAGTGGGGCGAATTCCTCCTCGAGCTTTACATCGAAGCCAAGAGACTGAAATCCAAACAGGCATTCGAGAAACTCGCTGGAAAACTCACAGAGGAGGAACTCGAAAGCATACTTGAATCGAGTAAAGAGTTCAGGGAAGGGTTCAAGCTGAAATGAAGCTTCTTGACACAGAAACCATAGTCGAACTACTGCGAAAAAGAGAGCATGAATTCGGAGCCGTATCCATCATAACCCTAATGGAAGTCCTGAGAGTAGTCGAAATCCAAAAAAGAACTGAAGTCAAAGAACTTCTAGAGGAAAGCTTCATTAATTGGTGGGTGATGCTTGTTCCAAGGATTTATGGGAAAGGTGTTGGTATGAATGAGAACGCTGCACCCATAATCATGGGCTTGTTAACGGGGATTGTGTAGTCTATCTGGTTTTCTGGTATTTTGCAGCCCAAATTGGGATGGATCCCTTAAGTATGCTAGTTGGGATTTTCAGAGTGATGGGTGGACTGGGAATCATCATACTAGCGTGCTTCGCCGTACTGGGCATCATGGGACTCTATATACTGTGGAAAATGTTGACTGAAGATACTATAGGAAAAGGAGAAAGCAGCGCGGGATTAGATAACGGTCTGAGCGCTATCTAACTCGGCTGTTGTCCCGCATGGAGCGCAGCAATGAAATTTTTTCACGCGCTCGGTCCAAATTGTGTTATGCTAATTTTCGGGCTGGATCCCGCGAGACATCTAAATGTGAGCTTCAAAAAGAGTTTTTGTGGCTTCAAGAACTCTTTCAGCATGGTTGTTTCCCTTATACTTCTCCACCAAAACAACTGAATAGAAAAACTCACTGTGACAGCTCCTTGGAAAAGTCTTCAGCGTGCTTTTCTTCTTGTCTTCTCTCTTCTTCCAGCGTCTCTTCCAATCTTTCGGCTCTCGGCAGTCTCATAGCTTTAACAACTCATCGGGAAGAGGGATAACGAGGATTGTGCCATCCGGTAAGGCTTCAACTCTTAGATGTTGCCCCACTTTTAATCCAAGCTTCTCCCTTACTCCCTTGGGGATTACCATCTGCCCCTTAGGAAAGCACTACATCAGTCAATCTTACTATCAATAAAAATGTAAGAAAAAAGAACAAGTCTTTCCAACCCCTATTTCTCAGAAGTAGAATTGTGAACCTTTTTTAAGATTTGAATTCATCTGGGCGAATAAAATCAGTCGATAACGCCTCTTTTTAGGGCTCAAGTCGAGAAAAAATCAGACGAACTCTCCTTTTCGAGACACGGCAAAACCATTCTTCACCACCCCACACAGCTTACCATAACTCAATAACAACCACAAAAATTTTGGAATAGGGGTGTGCTGGTAGATTCCGTGGAGTGTATTCTTCTTTTTTCCTTAATAGATGATTTTTGTTCCTGTTCCTCCGTGCTGCGTGCATCTAATTCTTATTTCGGTCACTATGGGGTGCTGGGTAGCTACTCCTGAGGCTATGGCTATGCCGTTTGGCAGAAGCGGTATGCGTCCAATGTCATCCGTGCTTGAGTAGTCTAGGTAGGGTTTGAGGTATTCCAGGTCATAGTTTCCTTCTATGCGGAATATTATTTTTGTTCCACACTGGCTCAGGATGTCTTTGTCCAATCCCGCGATTCTCTGACTGGTGATGCATAGTCCCAATCCGAACTTTCTCCCCTCGCGGGCTATTTTACGCATCTGTCTCCTGCTATAAGTGTTAGTTTCCTGGGGCGCGAAACGGTGGCTTTCCTCCACCACCACTAGCGCGGGCGGAATGACGCCTCTTTTTCGGGCTTGGAATATTTTTTGGAGCACGACTCCCGCAGTTATTCTTCTCACCCGTTCGTCCAGATCTTCACTCAAATCAATGATGCTTAGAACACCGGGTTTCACGATGTCGCTGGTGTTGAAGCCCTCTCCAAATATGCCCAGCTCTCTCAGAACCGTTATTCTCCTCACCGTGGAGAGGACCGTGTTTTTCTGGAACTTCCACTCCTCAGCCGCCTCCTCTACAGCCTCGGTCAGAGTTTCGGGGTCGTAGGATTGTTTCTCCCCACTCAGCCTCTTCATAGCTAGGAATAGAAGGTCGGATTGGACATCGCTCATTCCGCAGATTTCGCTTATGGCGTAGGCGTCCAAATCACTCATACTTATGGTAAGCTCGCTTCCACCGTTTTTGCCCGAGCCTTTGAGAAAATAGCTGACCGCCCTGTAGCCCTTAGGGGTAATCCCAAACTCTTGGGAGCGCTCAACCTCCTCAGGATTCTTGTTCGGTTGCCTAAATGTGCTGTACTCTCCGTGGGGATCGATAACCAGTACCGGAAGATTCTTCTCCAAGAGTTCCTCTATAAGCACCCCCACCGCGTAGGATTTTCCGCTCCCAGTGGCTCCCAATACCGCTACATGATGTCTAACCAGCTTCTCGGGATCCAATAAAATCTTTATAGCGTTGTTTCCCCTCATCAAACCGATGTAGAGTCCATCGCTGGGCAACCCCAAAAATCGGTTGAGCAGTTTAGTATCCGCGCGGTAAACGATATCGCCAGGCTCAGGGGCATCCTCTGGAGGAAGTATTCTCCCGTTCTTCACTAGTCCCACCACTTTAACTCGCGCCACCCTCCACCTGCTGGACCTAGTGGGAAATCTTGAGTCTACCGTTATTCCACGGGTAATGTGGTACTTCACAAACTCGGGATCCGTGTAGTACTCGTTGTAAGCCTGGATGTTGGAGACCCGTCCTACGAGTACGCTGAGTCCCAGAGGCACCTCAACGTATTCTCCCACTTTTACCTCGGTTTCCTCCGCTATTTGAAAATTGAAATTCAGGTGGTTAGGAGTGTTCCCCTCACAGATGATGACTCCCAAATCCGACTTGTTTTCCCTCTTAGGGGTATGGTTTTCGTTTTCGCTAATCTTTTTTTGCATCCTCTTTTCTCCTCCCTGCACGTTTTAGGCGTCTCAGGTCTCGGGTTCTTTGAAGCTCATCCCACATACCCATTAGTCCAGTTTTAAGTGAACCCTTAACCGCTCTCATTAGCTGGTCCAGATTAACCACGGCTACGTTTTTCGCTGAGGAAACTATGCTGGGGCCTCCCTCGAATCGGGTTCTCAGTGGGATTGATGAGAGGCTGAAGGCTAGGTCTGCAATTTGTTTCTGATCCTCAATCGGGTTCTTCGAAACGAGCTCGTACTTGGTGACAAAGGGCTTCTTCATAACGTAGAACTCGTAATTATCCTCGGTGGGGGGCTTATCCTTCTCGTGTCCCCTATTTATCAGGCAGGTGGCGTCCCCGTCCTCCAAAACCATGGAGAGGAAATTCAGGTCGTTGGTGGAACCTAACTCTTGCCCCAAGACTCTACGGACTATTTTGAAGAAAAAGTTATCCATAGATATAGGCACTACACCCACCGGGATCACTCCACTGTTTTTCGCGGTTTCGAGAAATTTGTAGTATAGCTCGTGACACCGGTCTCTCAAACGCACAAGCTCCTTTGAGTAGACCATGAATCCGTGTGGAGCAAGCGAACCCAGTTTGAAGTAAACCCGGAACTTGTCGCTGTGCTCCTCAATCATCTCCATCGCCAACCTATAGTGCTGAATCTCCCTCAGGTAGCGGGCGGCAATACTCCTACCAGCTTCCAAAAGCTCCGGAAAATCAGTTGACATCTCAAAAAACGGCTCACCCTCCACGAACGGCTCAACCCCCCGATAAGAGTGGAGATCCGGAACATAGTGAGACAGGGACTTGCTCTGATCCAGAATGTTTTTGTCAAAAAAACCCAGATACGCTCCACTGCTCAGAGCAACCACGGAGAGAAGAGAAAAATCGAGAAGCGTCCAATGCTCCAATCTATGAGCGGAAGCGGAGCCGCAAACAAAAACATTGTCCAAAACTAGGTCGCGCGCGTACTTTGGCAAAACTAGGGTTTCACCAAGCAAGCGGTCCACGTATTCTGTGTCCTCCACTCTAACCTTAGACAGTTTCTCTCTGACCTCGCTCCCCAGTATCTTGGGGAAATCTAGTTTTTCCAGAAGCCGACGAACCTTATCCGAAACCGAAACCAGTTCCGCCTGTGCCGCAACATCCTGACCCACAAAGTCCTCGACCAGTACAGCGGACTTGGGTTCAAAGAGTAGCTCGCTCGTCACATCGTCAATTCTGCTGGTATTCACCCGATACTTTCCCGCTCCCTCATAGGTTAAAACGTCCAGGTTTGAGAGGTCGTCAAGGTAGTCTTTAACTGCACGTTCGGTTAAATCCACTTTATCGGCTAGGGAGGCTACGTTTACCACTCCTTGCTCCGTGAATATTTCAAGGCAGGCGTTTAGAATGAGTGTCAGCCTTGCACGGTAGGTTGATCCAGTCCGCCCCATCTTAATCACACTCCACTCTATATCCGAATCAGAAGTATATTTCAAATCTGTATAATTATATCCACAAAAGCAATATAAACACACCGACAACACAAAATAAACCTTCAAAAAACAAAAAACTCGGCGAACAAAAAACTCGTAACCATTATAAAAACAGTAGAAACTAAAAAATTAAATAAAAAACTAAAATAATAAAACCTGAACACCACATCATTTCCACCAGAAATTAAGGGGAGCCTAAAACAGCGAAAAAACCGCAAAACACCCCAAACGACAAAAAAACCAAGCAAAACCCACAAAAACCCTCTCAAAGAAAAAAATAGAATAAAAAAGCAAAAATCAAAAATATCAAAATCCAAAAAGCAGAAAACAGGTTTCCCAACGTCAAAATATCATAAAGAAAACATATTATATACCCAGATAAGCCGAAGAAGGCGTAAGCTCCATATGTTCAATTTTCACTCCTGTGGTGTAATTTTTTGTTCTCTTCTATTATTTTCTTTAGTGTCTCTTTTGGGTCGCGGTTCACCCTCCTCCTGAACCTGTCGCCAGCCTTCCTCACCTCCCTCTCCCTCAGTACAGCAGTGTAGGTTTCGCGGCCAACGTGGACCATGGCCTCCCTCAGGGTTACCTCTATGCCCAGCGTCCCGAGGTGTCCGTCGAGGAAGTTGAAGAGGTAGACTGCGTCGGGAGCGTGGTAGAGAATCCATTCGTCCATGACATTACACCCGGTGATCCTGCGCCAGA